>Ga0222717_10000443_pt1 | contig 35813 bp, 30 predicted proteins | sample C33_18DmetaG_FD_165053 | JGI IMG/M metagenome (GOLD analysis project Ga0222717, IMG submission 165053) | Estuarine water microbial communities from San Francisco Bay, California, United States - C33_18D | ecosystem: Environmental > Aquatic > Marine > Unclassified | place: USA: California... | reverse complement strand
TCAAAAACGATAGTAAAATCTCCCTCGCGGGGTATTTAGAGGGAGCCCCTATAACTCTAGCAATGCATCAGCTTATGGAAAGAAAAGAAGACATTTCAATCGATAAGTGAATTGCAGGAGAGGGGTTGTTATTAAAGAAAAAATGGGTTAAAAATGTATTAAATAATAATCAAAATGAAAAAGAATTGACCTATTTATTAAAACTTATTCAGAGCTATAAAACGATCTATCCCAAATTATCATTCGGATGGAATCATTACTTAAAAGAGGACTATGCAGAAAATATTGAAATGGGTACTCCCATCGATTCCATTGAATTGAACATGGTATTACCAGAATCAGTATTTAATTCAAATTTTTCAGACGGCATTTTAAGTGGAGAGGATACTGATTTTATTTACGCTTTAAAACAAAATGAAATTTCCCCATGGGAAACAAATACGCCAATAGTTTTATTTTACAACGATAAGGGTCCATCCCATTTGTTAGATCAAGCAAAAAGTTTTCAGAATTCCTTTAACGTATACCAAACTTCAATAAAGCTCAGATTAAACAAAAAATGCTCAGATGAAAATCCAATCCTTCCCTTTGCTATTCAAGTTATTGAAGAACTTCATGATGTTCAATAATTAGCACCCTTTTAAATAATTTGAAATGTTCTCTTGAATACGTTCTTGCATATTTGAAATAGTCGCTTTTTCAAAAGACTGTCCTGTGATTTTTTCATACAATTCAATGTATCGCTCTGAAATGGAATCAATCAAACTGTCACTCATCTCAGGCAAGACTTGTCCCTCTAGCCCCTGAAAACCATTAGAAATAAGCCATTGTCTCACAAATTCTTTTGACAATTGCTTTTGAGGTAATCCCTGTGCTTGTCGCTCATCATATCCCTCTTCATAAAAATAACGCGAAGAATCTGGAGTATGAATTTCATCAATCAGCAAAATTTCTCCAGAAGCAGTTTTACCAAATTCATATTTTGTATCGACTAAAATAAGACCCTGTTTTTTGGCTATTTCCGTCCCTCGAGCAAAGAGCTTTTGGGTATAGGATTCTAATTTCAAATAATCTGATTCACTGACAATACCTTGTGCGATAATATCTTCTCTTGAAATGTCTTCATCATGGCCTTCTTCCGCCTTGGTCGCTGGTGTAATTATGGGAGTTGGAAAAGGATCGTTTTCAATCATTCCCTCCGGCATCGTGACTCCACAAAGTAAACGCCCTCCGTTCTTGTATGTTCTTGCTGCATGTCCTGATAAATATCCTCGGATCACCATTTCAATTTTGAAGGGATCACAAGCGACACCCACAGAAACGTTGGGATCTGGAGTCGCAAGGAGCCAATTGGGAACAATATCAGAAGTCGCTTCTAACATTTTAGTCGCTATCTGATTTAGAATTTGACCCTTAAAAGGGATTCCCTTGGGCATTACAACGTCAAAAGCAGATAGTCTATCCGTCGCTATCATGATTAAGGTTTCGTTTTCTAGACGATAAACTTCACGAACTTTTCCCGTGTATTTAGATTTCAATCCTTCTAACTGAAGGCTCGTATGCATTAAGGCGTTTGACATAGTTAATTATCGTGTTCAATATTTTTATAAGCTTCAATTACTTTCTTTACTAATGGGTGTCGAATAACATCTTTATCATCAAGGTAAATAATTCCTATCCCTGAAGCATTCTTTAAAATTAAAAGCGCTTCTTTCAATCCTGAAATTACACGTCTGGGTAAGTCAATTTGTCCTGGATCTCCCGTGATCATAAACTTTGCATTCTTTCCCATTCGTGTTAGAAACATTTTCATTTGTGCGTGGGTGGTATTTTGAGCTTCATCCAAAATAACAAAAGCATTATCGAGAGTTCGTCCACGCATAAAAGCCAAGGGAGCAATTTGAATGATTCCTTTTTCTATATGACTTTTTAATTTTTCGCTTGGAATCATATCTCTAAGCGCATCATAAAGCGGCTGCATGTAAGGATCCAGTTTTTCATTCAAATCACCAGGCAAAAAACCTAAATTTTCACCAGCCTCGACCGCAGGTCGAGTGAGTATAATTCGTTTTACTTGCTTTTCTTTGAGCGCATTGACTGCTAAGGCAACCCCTGTATAGGTCTTACCCGTACCCGCGGGGCCAATAGCAAATACCATATCGTTTTTTCGCATGGATTCCACCAAACGCTTCTGATTGAAGGTTTTAGCTTTTATAATTTTTCCTCCTACCCCATGAAGAATCGGAATTTCCGTGCCTGAGTTCAATTCAATATTTTCTTCATTTCCTGCCAAGACAATACGATCTATAATTTCATCATTTAAAACATTAAATTTTCCAAAGTGAGAAATTAAAAGTGCGACACGCTTTTTTAATTCAACTAGCTGATTCTCTTCTCCATACGCTTTAAAAGATGATCCTCTTGCTACAATTTTAATCTTAGGAAAATAGGTACGGAGCTTTGCTATATTCGCATTTTGATCTCCAAAAAATTCTTGTGTATTTATTTCAGATAAATCAATTTTTATTTCATTCAAAGGCTGGTAGTTTAAAATAAATTATTTTTGTGATGCAGGAATAAGTCTGCGTATAAAAATAGGATAATTTTACTTAATTAATATTAGATTTTTTAGTTTATGACCATCATTACGTTGACTACCGATTTTGGCCATAAAGATTATTCAATTGCAGTAATAAAAGCGGCTCTGTTGAATCATATTCCAGAAGCTTCCATAATCGACATTTCTCATCAAATAACCCCCTACAACCATTCAGAAACGGCTTATATCTTAAAGAATGCTTTTTCTGCTTTTCCAAAGGGAAGTATTCATATTATCGGAGTAGAATCCGAACTGACACCAGAAAACATTCATCTGGCGATGGAATTTGAAGGGCACTTTTTTATCGGAGCAGACAATGGCATTTTCTCTTTAATCAAAGAAGGCTTAAAAGCAAAAAAAACAGTGGCAATTAATATTCACAACTCAGTAGTCACCTCTTTTCCAGTTTTGGATGTATTCATTCATGTTGCAGCTCATATTGCGAGAAATGGAACCTTGGAAGTGATTGGAAATCCCATCAAGGAAATTCGTGAACTCACAAATGTAAAACCCGTAATTAACCCAGAGGGAAATCAAATATTGGGAAGTGTTATCTACATTGATAATTACGGTAATGTTGTCACCAATATTACCATTAAACTTTTTAAAGAAATAGGGAAAACAAGACCTTTTACCATTTTTGCAAGAACCCTTAAATTTCGTAAAATTTATGAAAGCTACAGCAAAGCAATTGATTTCAAGCTACCCAAAGAAAAACGCGAAGAGGACGGTAAGAAATTAGCCTTATTTAATTCTGCTGGACATTTAGAATTAGCGGTTTACAAAAGTAATCCGCTGACTGTTGGGAGTGCAAGTTCCCTTTTTGGCTTGGACTACCGAGATCCAATAACAATAAAATTTGATTGATTATGTGGAGTATTGCAAAAAGAGAGTTGCGTTTTTTCTTCAGCAGTCCAATAGGTTATCTAGTTATCGGGACTTATTTGATTGTGAATTCCCTTTTATTGTGGTTTTTTGACACTCCATTTAGTATTCTCAACTCTGGGTTTGGAGATTTTACTCCCTTCTTCGAATTATCGCCTTGGCTTTTTCTAATTCTCATTCCTACCTTAAGCATGCGAAGTTTTTCGGAAGAGATTGCAAGTGGTACTTTTGAATTGATGCTTACTAAACCTCTAGCGGCTTGGGAAATTTATGCTGGAAAGTTGTTAGGAATTATTATTGTTTTTGGAATTGCTTTACTACCAACAAGCATCAATTTATTTGCCATTCAATCCCTGTTAGCTCCCGATTCCTTTATTGATTTTGGTAGTGTTTTAGGTTCCTATTTAGGGCTGATCTTTGTTGGTTTACTTTTTATGGTCATTAGTCTGATCAGTTCTCTCCTCTTTCAGAATCAAGTAGTCTCATTTTTAGTTGCGGTTTTAGGCTGTTTTTCTCAATTTTATTTGTGGTTTTTTATTGCTGATTTCACTACTAATAATGCTCTTTTTAAATTCATTAATGAGATTGGTATTTATGCACATTATTTGAATATAAGCCGAGGGGTATTAACTTTTAAAACCACACTCTATTTTACAGGTTTTTTGACTGGATATTTCCTTCTGGGAGTTCAACAAGTAGAAAATAAAGGCGGGTTAATCAAAGTAATTAAAATGCCCCTAATTATTTTTATTGGAACCTTACTTGCGGTCTACTTGAGTAATAAAGCACATTTTCAACTGGACTTGACTGTAGATAAACGCTATAGTCTTTCGCCGAGTACAATATCCAAAATTCAAACCCTAGACGAGCCAATACGCTTAGATGTTTTTCTATCAGGAGAATTACCTGGACCTTATTTACGCTTTAGAAATGAACTGGATACTTTTCTTAATCAACTACAAAGTTATTCCAATCAATTCATCATTAGTTATAACGATCCCTTTGAGATTGGGACCAATAAGCAAGTTATAACAGAAATGCAACGGTATGGAATGACTCCAGAAATAGTAGTTGAAAATAAGGAAGGTAAGCGAAATGAAAATCTAATTTTTCCATGGATTATTGTCAATAGAGGAGAACGTTCTGAACGTGTGTCTTTACTTCAAAAACAATTGGGGGATACGGAAAATGATAAATTGGTTCGTTCTCTCCAACAATTAGAATACCACATCATGGATGGTATTTATAAAATCACACTAAAAGAGAAACAAAATCTGGCAGTCCTTACCTCACACGAGACTTCAGAAGATATCAAAATCGCTGACCTTCTTCAAAGCTTAAGTCCTTATTACAATCTTGCAGCATTTGATTTAAAGCAAGAAAAAGTAAGTCCACAGCAAAGTTTAAAAAACCTTACTCGTTTTGATGCTTTATTCATTTCAAATCCCAAAACCGCCTTTACTCAAACCGAAAAGTATATTTTAGACCAACATGCTTTATCTGGAGGAAAACAATTTTGGCTTGTAGATGGTTTAGGTCTTGATCGGGACAGTCTTTTTAATATTAAAGGAAAAACCTATGGATTTCCCAGAGAACTCAATCTGGATGATTACTTCTTCAATTTCGGAATCCGAGTGCGTAAAGAGCTAATCAAAGATTTGTATAGCGCTCCTATTGTTTTGGCCAATGGAAGTGAAGAAAATAGTCAATACGTCCCCTATCCTTGGCCATATTATCCCCTTTCTAAACCCGAAAATGATAACATTATTGGAAAAGACCTTGGCCCTGTCTTAACGCAATTTGTCAGTCCCATTGACACCCTTCCAAATGCCCTAAGAAAAACAATTTTACTTCAATCTTCTGAGTATACACAAACGATACCCGTACCTGCAATCGTCAACTTAGATCAGGTCATGGTGAAAATTCAGCCCTCTCAATTTAACGAGCCTGCAAAAATACTTGGAGTGCAAATTCAGGGAGATCAAACTTCATTATTTTCAAATCGAATAAAACCCCTTTCTTTAGAAAACAACCAAGAAAAAGGAACTATTGATCTTATTGTTTTTGGTGATGGGAATTTTGCTGAAAATCAAACAGATAAAGGTCAGCCCATGAGTTTAGGTTATGATAAATGGACGAATAATTTTTATTCTAACAAGGACCTCATAATGAATGGAATTTATTCTTTGACAGCAAATCAAGAACGCTTATCCTTGAGAAAGAAAACATGGAATCTAGCTTTTTTAGCAGAGGAGAAAATAATTGAAAACGCTTCTTTTTGGAAAGCCTGTATGTTGCTGTTTCCCCTACTATTAGGACTTGGAATTGGACTTGTAAATCAACTCATGAGAAGTAAACAGTTAAGAGTATAACTGTTGATAAGTTTCTTTTAGGATTCGGTGCATTTCAAATATCTTTGGGAGAAATCATTTATATGAAATTTATTGTTTCCAGTGCCGCCCTACTCAAGGAACTCCAAATGCTAGGAGGAGTAATTAACAGTACCAATACCCTTCCTATTTTAGATAATTTTCTTTTTGAAATCAACGGAAATAGCTTGACCCTAACTGCTTCTGATTTGGAGACTACTTTTTCGACTCGTATCTCGGTTGAGTCTGATAGTAACAGCATGGTTGCCCTCCCTGCTCGACTGCTTTTAGATACTTTGAAAACATTTCCTGAGCAACCTTTGACTTTCATCAAAACCGAAAAGAATACTGTTGAAATAAGCGCCAATAACGGTAAATATGCAGTGGCTTATGTTGAGGGAAATGAGTTTCCAAAAGCAGCTCAAGTAAATGACGCAAAGAAAACTGTGATTCAAAGTGATGTTTTATATACTGCAATCAACAGTACTTTATTTGCCAGTGGAAATGATGACTTACGGCCTGTAATGAGTGGTGTGTTTTTTCAATTTTCAACAGAATCTTTGACTTTTGTGGCTACAGACGCCCACAAATTGGTGAAATACACTCGTAGTGATGTAACTGCCAATGATACCTCTGAATTTATTATGCCCAAAAAACCCCTACAGTTATTGAAAGGTATATTGCAAGGTACAGCAGAAGAAATAGCAATTGAATACAATGACACCAATGCACAGTTTAGATTCGGTGACTCAACATTAACTTGTAGACTGATTGATGGTAAATACCCTAATTATGAAGCGGTGATCCCAAAGGAAAACCCCAACCAAATGCAAGTAAGTCGTGTCAGCTTTTTAAATTCTGTTCGTAGAGTAAGTATTTTTTCAAATAAAACGACCCATCAAATTCGTTTAAAAATAGCAGGAGCAGCTTTACAAATTTCTGCTGAAGATTTTGATTATAGCAATAGTGCCGAAGAGCGACTAGATTGTGATTACCAAGGAGATGACATTCAAATTGGATTTAACTCACGATTCCTAATTGAAATGCTCAACAATATGGAGTGTGAACAAATTAAACTTTCCATGTCACTACCCAATAGAGCGGGAATATTAACCCCTTTAGATCATACGGAAGAAGGTGAACATGTCACCATGCTGGTTATGCCTGTTATGCTTAATGAATAAACTGACTTAACTGGTTAAAGAAAGTTTTTTAGCTTCAATAGTTTCTCAGGTTTATTAAATATGAAACTATTAATGTCTTTTATTATAGATCATTCTTCGATACTTTTTCTTTACCAAAATTATGAGTCATGAAAGTAATAGACTTTATATTAGAGCGTGTTAGTCCCTCAAAAAAAAGTTTACTTTTTATTGACCAAGAGATCAATACATGTTCTTCATATCTTCAAACTCTCATTAAAAAGGGATACTCATTTGGAATTATAGATCAAAAAACGCTTTGTTATTTTCAACAAGAACTAGAATCCACTCCCTTTTCATCTCTTTATACGCTGAAATCAGCATTAAAAGAACAACATCTTATTTGTTTTAGCTCAAATTCTAACGGACATCCAAAAGCGGTACTAAGAACTTTCGCAAGTTGGAAGCATAGTTTTAATATCCAACAAAATCTCCTTGATTATCCAAGGGATAGTTCTTGCATGATTATTGGAAGTCTATCGCATTCACTACATTTTTTTGGGCTCTTAGAGAGTTTTTATCGAAAAACAACCCCAACTATACTCCCTTTTTTTTCTGCTAAACGTTTTTTTGAGGAATGCAATTCATCAAAACCAAGTATACTATATGCCACCCCGCCGCATATTTCGATACTCATTAAACATTTTAAACAATCATCAAGTCTAGCCATCGAGTCAATAAAATTTGTTTTGGTAGGGGGTGCTCAAGTAAATTCAACTCTAATTTCTGAATTTCAACAAATTGTTCCCCATGCTCAAATTAGAGAGTTTTTTGGGGCTACAGAGACAAGCTATATATCAATAAAAACTCCAAGTTGTCCCGTTGATTCAGTAGGGAAACTGTGCCCAAATGTAAAAGTTGAAATATTAGACAAAAGCCATCAGCCAGTACCTAATAATACTAAGGGCTCAATTTGGGTAAAAAGCAATCAACTTTATTCGAAAATTATTCTGGGGAATGATATGACATTACGCAACAAAAGAGGTTACATTTGTGTGGGAGATCTAGGCTATTTAGATAACTCAAACCACCTTTACTTTTGTGGTAGATCTGACCTAAGCATTTCGATATCCGGGAAAAAAGTATCGCTTGAATTACCAGAAAAAGCCTTGAAAAAATATTTAAAAACAGAAGAAGTAGTTGTCATAACTATACCAAACACTTTGAAAGAAAATGAATTGATTGCGATAACTTCAAAGCAGATTACCTTTCAAAAAAAAAAAGACGCCCTATCCCATTTGAGAACCGAATTAGGTGCACTAAGTACTCCAAAAAAAATTATTTCTGTCACTCATTGGCCCTTATTATCATCGGGTAAAACAGATCGAATACAGCTTAAAAAAATAGCCTTGACCTAATGGAAAATTCAGTTTATATCGTAGCGGGAGCAAGATCTGCAATAGTTCCAAGTGGGGGTTTATTTAAAAACTTGAATTATTATGATCTTGCCGCTCCCATTATTGAAGATTGTTTAAAGAAGATTGGATTACCTCCAAATAAAGTGGATGAACTGATTGTCTCGAATGCAATTGGTGGTGGTGGAAATCCTGCACGACTCGTTGCATTGGCTTCTGGGCTACCTCAAAGTTTAGCGGGACTAAGTATTGATCGTCAATGTGTGGGAGGATTAGACTCTTTACTAGTCGGTAAAGCATTAATTCATTCAGGGCAAGCTCAGGTTGTCATTGCTGGAGGAACTGAATCCCATTCGTTACGGCCCAAACGATATTATAAATCCATAGGGGAGAAAAAATACATCCATAAAAACCAAGCTCCTTTTTTACCTTCATTTTATAATGATCCACTTATGGAAGTAGCTGCAGCTGAGCTTGCTAATCAGTATAATATTTCGAAACTAGAACAACATGAGTGGGCTATTGAAAGTCACGTAAAAGCCATGAAGGCAAAAGATGAATTGAGTAAAGAAATTGTCATGATTCCTGAAGTTCCTATTCTTCATGATCCCTTTACACGATCTTTAACGATGGAAACCTGCCAACGTTCAAAAGTGCTTTCAGATAGCGTTTCTACTGCTAGTACAAGTGTTGCAGCAGATGGAGCTGCTTTTGTTGTTTTAGTTTCAGAAAAAATACTGAATACTTTATCTATCAATCAAGCACTTCGAATCATTGACGGAAAAACATCAGGAGGAAATCCTGAATTACCTGGCTTGGCTCCCATAGCGGTAAGTGACTTCTTGTTGAAGAAAAATCATTTATCATCCTTAGACTTGGACGTTATAGAACTCATGGAAGCTTTTGCCGCTCAAGCGATTGTTTGTGCTAAGGAGTTAAAACTTCCCAAAGATCGAATTAATCTCTCGGGAGGATCACTATCGAGAGGGCATCCAATTGGAGCATCGGGTGCAGTCTTAGCTGTGCGAATATTAAATGAATTAAAAAATGATCGAAAATATGGGTTGGCAACAATAGCAGGTGCGGGTGGAATTGCAACTGGAATTCTATTTGAAAATATAACTTTTAATAATCTATTTACGAAAAAGAAAAGTAAACGCTAGTCCAAATTATGACTTACACTTGAGCTTGCCCCATCACCGCTTCTGAAAGTCTTTTATAGGTTCCGTTTTCCAATTTCTCCCTGATTCCAGAGAATGCCTCTAAAGTGATTCTTACGTCTTCAAGCGTATGCGTTGTTGTAGGAATAAGTCGGAGCAAAATCAAGCCTTTTGGTATGACTGGATAGACTACAATAGAACAAAATATTCCGTAATTTTCTCTTAAATCTTTTACCAATGCCATCGCTTCAGGGATACTTCCCTTGAGATATACAGGTGTTACACAGCTTTGCGTTGTTCCAATATCAAAACCGCTGGCTTTCAGTCCGTCTTGCAATGCATTGACATTCTCCCAAAGCTTGGCTTTAAACTCAGGACGTGTTCTTAACATATCAAGGCGCTTTAGAGCCCCTTTAACCAACTGCATTTGCAATGATTTAGCAAACATCTGCGAACGCATATTGTATTTCAAATAATCAATAATTTCTTTATCCGCAGCAACAAAAGCTCCTGTAGAAGCCATTGATTTTGCAAAAGTTGCAAAATAAACATCAATTTGATCCTGAACACCTTGTTCGTTTCCAGCACCTTTTCCATTTTCTCCTAAAGTACCAAAACCATGGGCATCATCAACTAGAAAACGGAAGTTATACTTGTCTTTTAAGGCAACAATTTCCTTCAGACATCCTTGTTGTCCACGCATACCAAACACTCCTTCGGAAATCACTAATATACCTCCACCGGTTTGATCTGCAACTTTTGTAGCACGCTGTAAGTTTTTTTCTAAACTCTCAATATCATTATGCTTATAAGTAAAACGCTTTCCTAAATGCAAACGAACCCCGTCTACTATACACGCATGCGCATCAACGTCATAAACAATTACGTCATCCTTCCCCACTAAAGTGTCAATAGTAGAAAGAATTCCTTGATATCCAAAATTCAGTAAATAGGCTGACTCTTTATCTATAAACTCTGCCAATTCATTTTCTAATTGCTCGTGCAACTCTGTATGACCTGACATCATTCTAGCACCCATAGGATAGGCAGAACCATATTCAGCAGCAGCTTCTGCATCTACTTTTCGAATCTCAGGATTGTTTGCCAGACCGAGATAATCATTTACACTCCAAGTGATGACTTCTTTTCCCTTAAATTTCATTCTATTGGAAATAGGTCCTTCTAGTTTAGGAAATACAAAATAACCTTCAGCTTGTGAAGCCCATTTACCTAACGGCCCCTTGTTGGCATGTATTCTATCAAATAAATCTCTCATTTCTTGGATGTAATATCTTTAACGTATTCAATATTGTGTTGTGACTCATTGGAGGCATCAAAAAAACCTTGATCTTCCATCCAATCTTCACTGTATATTTTACTCATGTAGCGCGAGCCATGATCTGGAAAAATCACGACAACCTTGCTGTCTTTATCAAAATAATTTTCTTCTGCCAGTTGACGAACTGCCTGCATCGCTGCTCCTGAGGTATATCCAACAAACATCCCTTCGGATCTTGTAACCTTTCTAGCAGAATGAGCACTTTCCTCGTCGGTAACTTTCACAAAAAGGTCGATCAAATCAAAATGAGTTGCGGTAGGAATTAAATTCTTACCAAGCCCTTCAATGCGATAGGGATAAATTTCATTTGTATCAAACTCTTGGGTCTCGTGATACTTTTTCAATACCGATCCATAAGCATCCACTCCGATGATGGTAATGTCAGGATTCATTTCTTTTAAATATTTTGCACAACCTGAAATAGTGCCTCCCGTTCCACTACTTGCAACTAAATGCGTTATTTCACCCTTGGTTTGTTCCCAAATTTCAGGACCTGTAGATTTGTAGTGTGCCTCAACATTCAACTCATTAAAATATTGATTTATATAAACAGATTCTTTGATTTCACTGTGCAATTGTTTTGCAACTTGGTAGTAAGAACGGGGGTCATCGGCTGCAACATTGGCAGGACACACATGTACCTGAGCTCCCATAGAACTCAACATATTTATTTTATCTTTTGATGACTTTGAACTCACTGCCAAAATGCAATGATATCCTTTTATCATTGAAACCATTGCTAAACTAAAGCCTGTATTGCCTGACGTTGTTTCTATGATTGTAGCCCCAGGTTTCAATATCCCTTTTCGCTCAGCTTCTTCTATGATATGAATTGCAATTCTGTCCTTATTGGAATGTCCTGGATTGAACGCCTCAAACTTCGCATAAAATGCACCCTGATAATCCTTAACTACATTATTTAGTTTTATTAGAGGGGTATTACCTATCAGTTCAAGAATATTCTCATAGGTATTCTCATGGTCATTCATACTCTGTGTTTAAAAACAAAATTTAAGCAAATTTAATCAAAATATTTTACTCCGCTTTACCTTCTAACTGCAACATAAAAGCAAATTCTTTAGCTGTTTCTTTCAAAGCATCAAAACGCCCTGAAGCACCGCTATGTCCTGCTTCCATGTTTGTATTTAAAAACAAAACATTTGTATCTGTTTTTAATGCACGTAGCTTTGCAGCCCATTTAGCAGGCTCCCAGTATTGTACTTGAGAATCATGATATCCTGCAGTAATAAGCAAGTTAGGATACGATTGAGCCTTAACATTATCATAAGGAGAGTACGATTTCATATAGTCATAAAACTCTTTGTCATTTGGATTTCCCCATTCGTCATACTCACCCGTAGTTAATGGAATACTAGAATCCAACATGGTTGTGACTACATCCACAAAAGGAACTGCTGCTGTCACACTTCTATACAAATCCGGAGCATCATTCACGATAACTCCCATAAGCAAACCACCTGCAGATCCGCCCAACGCGTGGAGATGAGAAGCGCTGGTATAGTTGTTTTCAATTAGAAATTTAGAGCAGTCTATAAAATCATTAAACGTATTTTTCTTTTTCAATAATTTACCATCCTCATACCACTGACGCCCTAAATACTCACTCCCTCGAATGTGTGCAATACCAAAAACAAATCCTCTATCCAATAAACTTAAACGTGTACTGGAAAATCTAGGATCAATGGTAGAACCATAGGAACCGTAAGCATACAAAAGAAAAGGTGTTTCCTCGTTAAGCTCAGTATCCTTGTGATGGACTACTGAAATTGGAACTTTCACTCCATCTCTTGCTGTTGCCCAGACTCGCTTTTCAACATAATTATTGGAATCAAAATTTGCATCCATAACCTCTTGTTGTTTCAATAAAGTTTTGGATTGATCTGTCATATCAAATTCTAAAACGCTACTTGGAGTGGTCAATGAAGTAAATCCATAACGCAGGGTAGTCGTGTCGAAACTTGGATTAAAACCAACATAAAGACTGTAAGTCTCCCCCTCTATGGGTAAAAAATAATCTTCTTTTTGATCCCAACGTTGAATTCGGATTTTGGTTAGCCCTTGTTTTCGTTCTGTTATTACCCAATATTCTTTAAAAATTTCAAAATCCTCTATTAAAACTTCCTCCCTATGTTCTAGGATTGTTTCCCAATGCTCCATAGAAGGTGTATCGATGGGAGTTTTTACAATTTTATAGTTTTTTGAATCATCTTGATTGGTTAGAATATAAAAGTGATCTTCAAATTGTCCGACACTATATTCCAATCCTCTGAGCCTTGGCTGAATGGTTTTAAAAGCGGATAAAGGTTGATCAGCCTCAATGAATTGATGCTCTGTTGTCAAAGTACTGTAGGAAGATATAAAAATATATTCCATTGATTTTGACTCTCTTACATAGACTGAAAAGGTCTCATCCTTCTCATGGTAAATCAAGGTATCATCTTTTGTTGGACTCTTTATATTGTGCCTAAAAATTTGTTCTGAACGGAGAGTTTTAGGATTTTTATAAACATAAAAAAAATGTTCATTATCTAATGCCCATGCACTTCCTCCAGTGGTATTTTCAATTTTAGTAGGTAAAACTTCCTCCGTTAAAAGATCCTTAACATAAAGGGTATATTTCCTTCTAGATTCAGTATCGACTCCGTAGACAACTTTGGTATTGTCTGGACTTACATTCATACCAACTAAACGAAAATAATCCAATCCCTCTGCCATTTTATTGCAGTCAAATAAAATTTCTTCAGTAGCACTTAAAGAATCTTTTTTTCGTGTATATACTGGGTACTGTTGCCCTTTTTCAAATCGTGTAATATACCAATAGCCATTAAAAAAATAGGGCACAGATTCATCATCTTCTTTTATTCTACTTTTTAATTCTTCAAAAAGATCCTCTCTAAAAGATTCTGAATCTGAAGTCATCTTTTTAAAATAGTCATTTTCACGTTCTAAATAATCAATAACTTCTGGGTTCTCCCTTTCTTTAAGCCAATAATAATCATCCACACGGATGTCATTGTGTTCTTTTAGTTGATATGGGATACGCTCCGCCATGGGTGCTTGAGTAGTCGTGTCAAAGTTCATTTTTATTTTATTTTTACAGGATGTAAATAGAGTTACAAAAATCAAACTTGAAATTAAAATTAGGTTACGCATATCAATTCATTTTTGTTAAAGTTGTTAACACATAATCGTGCTGTTCTTGAGTGTAATCGCGATGGGTCACAATTCGAAGCTTTCCTTTTCCAAGAGCAATTAAATCGATTCCCTTTTGTTTCATTTTGGAAATAAAATCCAACTCTGAATTTGGCGAATTTAAAGAAAAAATAATAATGTTAGTAGAGACAGGCTCCACTTTATCTACGAAGTCACAATGTAAAAGGACCGCTTCAATTTCTTTTGCTTTTCGATGATCTTCATTCAACTCTTTTCTATGGTGCTGAATGGCATAAGATCCAGCGGCTGCCAAGTATCCCGCTTGTCGCATTCCCCCACCAAAAACCTTACGGATTCGTATGGCATTGTTTATATGCGCTTTTGAACCGACCAGCAATGAACCTACAGGGCATCCCAAGCCCTTGCTTAAACACAAGGAGAGCGTATCGAAAACTTTACCATAATCTTCAGGATTTTCATGGGTTTCCTCTAAAGCATTCCACAAACGAGCCCCATCTAAATGAAGCGATAAATGATGCTTGTCGCAGAGTTTTCGAATGGCAAGAATTTCATTAAAATCATAAAAAGCTCCTCCTCCTTTATTGGTGGTGTTTTCCAAGCAAACTAAAGTCGTTTTTGGACTGTGATAAAAATCAGGAGGATTGATACATGCTGCGATCTGATTTGCGGTTATTCTTCCCCGATCTCCCTCAATCAATCGGCAGGATACTCCAGAATTAAAACTCACTCCTCCCCCTTCATAATTATATACATGTGCGTAATGATCGCAAATGAGCTGCTCTCCAGGTTGCGTATGAATTTTAATTGCCGTTTGATTGGCCATCGTACCTGAGGGAAAAAATAAAGCCGCTTCCATTCCAAAAAGTGCTGCTATTTCATTTTCTAGAGTATTGACTGAAGAATCTTCTTTAAATACATCATCTCCTACTTGAGCTGAAAACATTGCTTCCAGCATTCCCTCGGAAGGCTTGGTTACCGTATCACTTATCAAATTTACATTCATAGAGTTAGCTTAATTGTCGCAAGAAAAAGACCCTATGGGTGATCCGTCCGGTAAGCGTTCTGTTGAAACAGGCTTAAAATCTTTAGGATTATCAAAATATTTTTGAATTTCTGCACGATAATATTGATTAAAATTAGCTTCACTTTGACCTGCTAACCATTGATCCAGTCTAACCAGCTCCTCATAAACGACTGCTCTTGTAATACTACTAGACAAATTGTCTTGGCCCAAAGACATTAGGTGACTCATAATGTTCCCTTTTACGATTTCATTCAGTTGTCGCTCGTGCATGTCTCTTGGAGCTACTTTAAAGTGACTTCTAATTAAAGTAGTGATTGTTTCCTTTAAAGAAAGCTGATTAGAATCAAAGCCGTACTGCATGACTAATCTGTTTGCACGCTCGGGATGCAATAACATACCGATGAGCGCATCACTTAGACTACTTGCAATTCCCAAATAATCAAAACTTACACCCGTTTGAGACAAAAAGTTTTCCCGCCCCCTAGGGTTGGAAAAAGAACGTGGGTGTAAAAGTTTATAAAGATGCTCAGGGATTTTTAAAGCTTCAGGACTTAGAGCTCCTAGAAAAGCTAGTAAAGCATTTCGCTGTGTGGTGGCATCAACGGTTGTTGCTGCATAACTTTGAGGTCCTTTAACGGCATAATCATAATCTACTCCTCCAATTAATTTCACGACTGCCTCTATTTGGTAACGATGCAAAAGATACATGGGTACAAAACGATCTTCCAAGGCACTGTAGGGCTCCCCAGGGCGTAAATGATCCAAATTGAGGTGTCCAAGCGCTTTTGCTCGAATCTGCATTAAGTTGGCTAACTCTGTAGTGGCAAGAATTCCATTATCCCAAAGATGTGCCTTAGGATGTGCTCCACCCAAAGGGCGTGCATCTCGATCACTAATAAAACGATGTCCTTCCTTTGTACTTTCTTCAAGGATTGAATTCAAAGCTGCCTTTTCATTTGTTCCTTCAGGAAAATCAGTGTAGGCATAGCTCACACTCACTTTGTCCCAGGAACCAATTCCCTCCTCATAGGCCTCATCCAATTTAATTTTACCCCCTTCAATTGAAAGGTTTGGATGGGGATAATCCATAACGGAAGTACGTGCATTAGCACTTGCTGCAAAATTATGAGCAAAACCTAAGGTGTGTCCTATTTCATGTGCTGACAATTGTCTGATTCGCGCTAAAGCCAAATCTAGTGCTGCCTGTTCTTTGTTATTGTTGGGGTCAAATGGAGCTTCCGTTAATCCCAGAGCAATCATAAAGTCTTGACGAATCCTAAGACTTCCCAAACTAACATGGCCTTTGATAATTTCTCCTGTCCTTGGATCCGATACACTAGAGCCATAACTCCACCCCCGTGTAGAACGGTGAACCCATTGAATCACATTGTAGCGAACATCTAACGGATCTACATCATCAGGAAGAATTTTAACTTGAAAAGCCTTTTTATACCCTATACTTTCAAAGGCCTGATTCCACCAACTTCCTCCCTCCATGAGTGCAGATCGAACTGGTTCTGGGGTTCCATTATCTAAATAATATACAATCGGTTCTACTGCTTCACTTATGGCTGCCGAGGGATCTTTCTTTTCTAATCGATGGCGGAAAATGTATTGTTTTTTTGTTGGGCTGTTCACCGGGGTTGAGTAATCATAAAAACGCATAGCATTAACTCCAGATCTTGGATCAAAATCTCGTGGGGTATAATTTGTGTCAGGAAGTGCTACAAATGAATGGTGCTGATTTACGGTTACGGCATCTGGGGTTGGAGTGACAGATCGCAACAAATTCCCCTGAGCCTCCCCGGTAAAAGTCAATGACATATCAAATTCTACATTCAAAGGAAAAGCTTTAGTTCGCTCCATATTTATGGCAGCGCGACTTTTGTCAATACTAAAACTTCCCTGATTCATTTGCTTTAATCGTTTAGAAACTCCATGTGCATCCTGCATTAAAAAAGGAGTTAAATTGATAATATAATTTCCTCCTTTTGTTTCTTCTATGGGGAAACCAAATAAAACAGACTTTGCAAATGCCTCTTTAATTGACCGTTGCTCTAACGGGTTGTCTGAAGTTGATCGGTAACGCAAGTTGGGCTGAATGAGTAATACTTTATTTCCAGCTTTAGAAAAGTAAACGACACGTTCATTTCCTAACTGTCCTCGATCCAAACCAATATCGTTACTTCCTATCCCTTGGCTCAAGCTATTAACATATAAAAAATGTTCGTCAAATTTTTTAACAGTCATATAAATTGCATCCTTTTCTGGCTGATAATTAAAGTCAAAAAAACCTTCAAAAGACTGAGATTTATCAAGGACAGAGGGCTCAGCAACTTCCTTGTTTTTGTTGGATTTATTTTGAGCGTTTATTCCATTCGAAAAGAAAATTACAACAATTATAGAATAGATTATTCTCTTCATAATACGACTAGTTTTAGTTCAAATAAAACTACTAAAAACAAGTGAATTGGGTTAATTGGATTTGTTTTTTTTATCAACCATCCCAGAAGTTAAACCAGGGCTATTCTTCCATCAACAGGGACAACTCTAACCATTGATCTGACTTCATTTCCAAATCAGCTTCCAATTCACTTAGAGCAATAGAAAGATCTTTGATTTCCTCAGCGTTTAACTCCTCATTAATAAAGCGAGCTTGAAGGGCTTCTTTTTCTGTTTCGAGCTTTTGGATTACTTTTTCTAATTTCTTGAACGCCTGTTGGTCTTGATAGGAAAGTGTTTTTTGTGTGCCTGCATCCTTTTTCCAATCCTTTTTTACCTTTTTCACAACGCCTTCATTTTCGGTTTGGCTTCCCCCTTCATAGGCACGATAGTCAGAATAATTTCCCGGAAAATCTTCAATTTCTCCCTGTCCCTTCAACACAAAAAGATGATCTACGATTTTATCCATAAAATAACGATCGTGAGAAACCACCATCAAACAGCCTGGAAAATCCAACAAAAAGCTTTCTAAAACATTGAGCGTGATAATGTCCAAGTCATTAGTCGGCTCGTCAAGGATGAGGAAATTGGGGTTTTGAATTAAAACAGTGCATAAGTAAAGACGTTTGCGTTCTCCTCCACTGAGTTTTTCTACAAAATCATATTGCTTTTTTCGATCAAACAAAAAACGCTCTAACAATTGTTGAGCCGATATTTTCTTTCCTTTTTTAAGAGGAATAAATTCACCAAACTCTTGTATCACTTCAATAACTTTTTGTCCTTCTTTAATTTTAATTCCCCCTTGCGTGTAATAACCAAATTTTAAGGTTTCTCCACGTATAATTTTGCCAGTATCAGGTTGTATGGTATTGGTAAGTAAATTAAGTAGAGTCGATTTTCCTGTTCCATTTTTTCCAATAATGCCAATACGGTCATTACGCTGAAAGTTGTAATCAAACTGATCGAGAATTACAGTGTCCTTAAAGGCTTTGGAAACCTTATGCATTTCAATCATTTTTGATCCCAAACGCTCCATATTGATTTCCAGTTGTACCTCATGATCATTTCTGCGTTGCTGTGTTTTCTCTTTAATTACTTTGAAATCATCAATACGTGATTTTGATTTTGTAGTTCTTGCTTTGGGCTGACGTCGCATCCACTCCAATTCTTTTACAAAATGCCTTTTGGTCTTATGCGCAACGGTCTCCTCGTGAGCAATACGGATGGCTCTTTTTTCTAAGTAATAAGAATAACTTCCCTTGTAGGTGTAGAGGTCTCCTTCGTCTAATTCGATAATTTCATTACACACCCGTTCTAAAAAATAACGGTCATGCGTCACCATGAGTAAGGTAAGTTTTTCCTTTATAAAATAGGCCTCTAACCATTCAATCATTTCCATGTCCAAATGATTCGTAGGCTCATCTAAAATTAGAAGATCTGGCTTTTCCAGTAAGGCAGTACACAAAGCCAAACGCTTTTTTTGTCCCCCAGAAAGGGCAGCTACTTTAAGTGTTAAATCCCCCAGTTTTAGCTTACTCAACATCTGCTTGTATTGGGTTTCAAAATCCCATGCTTCGTGTTGATCCATCGACTCAAAAGCCTTTTGGTAAGCGTCCGTATCTTCTGGATTTAATAAGGCCTTTTCATATTGCTCGATTACTTGAAGCGTTTTATTTCCAGAACCCAAAATAGTTTCTTCAACCGTCAGACTTGGGCTTAAAACAGGCTCTTGTGCCAAATAGGAAATATGAGTTCCTTTTCTATAATTTACTTCTCCCCGATCAGGAGTATCTTGTCGCGCAATAATTTTTAATAAAGTGGTTTTACCACTTCCATTTTTAGCAATTAAAGCGATTTTTTGTCCAATGCTAACCCCAAAGGAAAGTGGCTCAAAAATAATGCGTTCGCCATAGGATTTTGAAATGCCTTCTACCGAAAGTAGATTCATAGGTGTTTTTTATTTCGCATAAAAGTAAGGAAAGTAAGGGAGTGAAAATCACTCCTCTCATAAATAACTAAAAGATTTAATGTCCTCATTTTAAAGGAGCTTAAAAAAATAGTACAATTCGATTTTGAATTACTTATTTTTACAAACAATTTAACACCATGATCTCAAACGAACAATTCAAGTCCTTAACGGAGCGTATCAGCGCCTTGAGGCGCTATCTTTGACATTGATGCCAAAGAAATAGAAATTAAAAACCAAGAAGAAAAAACTTTAGCCCCCGATTTTTGGAACGACGCCAAAGCGGCTGAAACTCATATGAAGCAACTGAGAACCCTCAAAAAGTGGGTGAATGATTATGAGTTGATTAAGCAAGGAAGTGACGATCTTGAAGTTTTAAAGGAATTTGAAAAAAGTGGTGATGCTGAAGCGGCTGAAGTAAACGCTCAATTCACAACTACCCTTGAACTTTTGGAGGCCTTAGAGTTTAGAAACATGCTCTCTGAGGAAGGAGACGACTTGAGTGCTGTGCTACAAATCACTGCCGGAGCAGGAGGAACAGAAAGTTGTGACTGGGCAGAAATGCTGATGCGTATGTACTTGATGTGGGGAGAAAAGCAAGGCTATAAAATTAAAGAATTGAACCATCAAGCAGGAGATGTCGCTGGAATTAAAACGGTGACATTAGAACTGGAAGGAGACTTTGCTTTTGGTTGGCTAAAAGGTGAAAATGGAGTCCACCGTTTGGTGCGCATTTCCCCTTTTGACAGTAATGCTAAACGTCACACCTCTTTTGCTTCTGTTTATGTTTACCCCCTTGTAGATGATAGCATAGAAGTTATAATAAGTCCTTCTGATTATACATGGGAAACCATGCGAGCGAGTGGCGCTGGAGGACAAAATGTAAATAAAGTTGAAACCGCTGTTCGATTGCGGCACCACCCGACTGGGATTATAATAGAAAACTCCGAAACCCGCTCCCAATTAGAAAATAAAAACAAAGCCATGCAACTGCTACGCTCTCAATTGTATGAAATTGAATTGCAAAAGAAACTCTCGGCACGCGATGAAATTGAAGCTTCAAAAAAGAAAATTGAATGGGGCTCACAAATAAGAAATTACGTGATGCATCCCTATAAATTGGTAAAAGACGTCAGAACACAACATGAAGTGTCTGATGTTGATGCAGTCATGAATGGGCAAATAGATCCCTTCTTAAAATCGTATTTAATGAGTGTCGGACAAAAAGAAGAAAACGAATGAAAACAACAAAACTTATTAAAAACATCATCTTTGATTTAGGAGGGGTCCTCATTGATTGGAATCCTGCCTATGTTTATTTAGATGTCTTTGAAGGAGACCAAAAAAAAATGGAATGGTTTTTTGATGAAATCTGTACCCTGGACTGGAACGAAAACCAAGATGCAGGCTATCCCCTTGCTCAAGCTACAGAAGATCGGGTAAAATTATTCCCTGAGCATGAAGATTTGATTCGAATGTATTATGGAAGGTGGGAAGAAATGTTGGGGGAATCTATTTCAGGAACAGTCACTATTTTAAAAAAACTGATCGATAATCCAAACTATCGAGTTGTGGCATTAACCAACTGGAGTGCAGAAACGTTTCCAGTAGCTTTAAAAAAGTTTGATTTTCTACATTGGTTTGAAGGCATTGTGGTTTCTGGAACAGAAAAAACGAGAAAACCTTTTGCCGATATCTATCAAACAACCATTAATCGCTTTGATATAACACCAGAATCAACCGTTTTTATAGATGATAATTTAAGGAATATTAAAGGTGCTGAAACGTTGGGAATTAATGGAATTCAGTTTATAAACCCCCCTCAACTCGCAGCAGCTCTAGGCACTTATGGCATTGAAGTTTAATACATAATTGATATGTCAATTAGCTTAGAAAAAATAGTGCTTTCTCAATTAAATGAATTGCATGACATTTCAATTCAAACATTTGAGGAAACCTTTGCCAATCAAAATACCTCAGAAAACATGCAGTGGTATTTTGAAAATGCCATGAATATAGATTGTATTCGTAAGGAGCTGCTGCATCCAAACTCTTATTTTTATTGGGCAACTCACCAAAACCAGACCGTTGGGTATTTAAAATTGAATTTTAATGACGCTCAATCAGAGATGGTTTTAAACAATGAAGCCTTTGAAATTGAACGCATTTACATTAAAAATGAATTTCAAGGGAATGGTTTTGGAAGTGAACTTTTCACCTTAGCACTCCGATTAGGAAGTGAAAAAGGATACAAAAAGCTTTGGCTAGGCGTATGGGAACACAATCAAAAAGCACTTGCCTTTTACAAGAGAAAAGGCTTAGTCCCATTTGATCAACATCTATTTCAATTGGGTGATGATCCGCAAACGGATATTTTGATGCAGTTAGAATTTTAGATGAAAACACTTTTAAAAAGGTGAATCATCATCTGCATCATTAAAGTCACCAAAAGCAGCATCAGGACTGGGAAGATTTGCTGGATCGATAGCGGCATCGTTGGGATTCATCTTAGATTGAAATTCAAAAGGAGAATCAAAACTATCTAAATCTTCAAATTTACCGAGATGACCCACAAACTTAAGTCGGATATTATCTAGTCCCCCATTTCGATGCTTAGCCACGATAAATTCTGCTTGTCCTTGAGAAGGGGTTCTTTCATCGTCATCCCATTCATCAATATTATAATATTCTGGACGGTAAATAAAAGAAACAATATCGGCATCTTGCTCTATGGCTCCAGATTCCCTGAGATCGGAAAGCATGGGTCTTTTGGTACCACCACGTGTTTCTACAGCACGAGATAACTGGGAGAGTGCAATAACAGGAATGTTTAATTCCTTTGCCAAAGCTTTTAAGTTTCTAGAAATCGTTGAAATTTCTTGTTCTCTATTTCCGGTTTTTGAACTTGCTCCAGCTGTCATCAATTGAAGGTAATCGACCACAATTAGTTTGATTCCATGTTGAGAAGAGAGTCTTCGTGCTTTAGCTCTTAAATCAAAAATGGAAAGTGAGGGCGTATCGTCTATAAATAAGGGTGCTTTTTCAAGGTCTGTAACTTTTACATTTAATTGTTGCCACTCATGATCCGCCAATTTACCAGTACGTAATTTCTCGGAGGACAAACCTGTTTCTGAAGAAATTAATCGAGTAATTAATTGAACGGAAGACATCTCTAAAGAGAAAAAAGCCACAGGAATTTGTTTTCCTACTGCAATATTTCGAGCCATGGATAATGTCAAAGCGGTCTTACCCATCCCTGGACGTGCCGCAATAATGATTAAATCACTAGGTTGCCAACCAGAAGTCAGTTTGTCTAATTTTTCAAACCCAGTACTTACTCCGCTCAGCCCGTCTCGCTTAGAAATTTCTTCAATTTTCTTTTTCGCCTCCATCACGAGGTTTTGTGCTGTTTCTGAAGATTTTTTAATGTTCCCCTGAGTGACATCATATAATTTTGACTCGGCTTCATCCAATAAATCAAATACATCGGTCGATTCTTTGTAAGCACTTTCAATGATTTCGTTTGATATCTTGATTAGGCTACGCTGAATAAATTTTTGTAGGATAATTCGGGCATGAAATTCAATATGCGCTGAAGAGGCAACTCGTTGGGAAAGTTGAACCAAATAAAACTCCCCTCCTACTGACTCTAGTTTTCCTTTTTTCCTGAGTTCGGAAGAAACCGTTAACAAATCAATGGGCTGAGAATCTTGAAATAATTGATAGATCGCTTCAAAAATAAGTTGGTGTGCTGTTTTATAAAAAGCATCCGGTTGTAGAATATCAATGACCTCGTCAACCCCTTTTTTGTCAATCAGCATTGCCCCTAACACCGCTTCTTCAAGCTCTAAGGCTTGAGGAGGTATTTTACCCTGTTGTAAATTAATTACAGCTGGATTCGGTGTTTTGATATAATCAAGAGATTGCTTTTTTTCCATGCATCTAAAGTACTGGTATTTCTAAAATTGCGTCAAGAATCTGAAAATAGAATGTTATCTATCTTTAAAGAATCATGTGTTTATAAGTCAAAAAAAATGTTAATAAGCTAAAATATTTTAGTCATTAAAGTTTCCCATGGCAAGAAACTTCTCACGACGAGAATTGACCCGATCTTCAGGAGCCTCTTTTTGAAGTTTCTTAAATGCTGTTAAAAGTTCTTTTCGGACTGTTTTGAACGTTTCTTCACGATCAAAATGTGCACCTCCTAGGGGCTCTTTAATAATTTTATCAATCAGCTTGTTCTTAAGCATGTCTTTAGAAGTAAGTTTTAAAGCTTCTGCAGCCGCTTCTTTATGCTCCCAGCTACGCCATAAAATAGAAGAACATGATTCAGGAGAAATAACCGAATACCAAGTGTTTTCAAGCATAAAAACCTTATCTCCCACTCCAATTCCCAATGCACCTCCAGAGGCTCCTTCACCAATAATAACTACGATGATAGGAACGGAAATAGACATCATTTCAAATATGTTTCGAGCAATCGCTTCTCCTTGGCCTCGTTCCTCAGCTTCTAATCCTGGGAATGCCCCTGGGGTATCGACAAAAGTAATGATGGGCACCCCAAATTTATCTGCTGATTTCATCAATCGTAATGCCTTGCGGTATCCTTCAGGATTTGCCATTCCAAAATTTCGATACTGTCGCGTCTTGGTGTTATACCCTTTTTGAGTACCGATAAACATGAATGATTGATCCTCAATTTTACCTAACCCTCCAATCATAGCTTTGTCATCCATGACATTTCTATCTCCATGGAGCTCCAAAAAAGTATCACCACAAAGGGCTTTAATATAATCTAAAGTAAAGGGTCTTGAAGGATGACGAGAAAGCTGTACACGTTGCCAAGCAGTAAGATTACCATAGATCTCTTTTTTCGCTTTTTCCAGTTTTTTTTCAATTTGACCACAAGTCTCAGTGACATCGATTTCACTTTCTGTGCCAATCAATTTACATTTCTCAAGTTGATCGTGTAATTCTTGTATCGGTGATTCAAATTCTAAATACTCCATATAAAATTATCTAAGGCAAATTTAAAAATTCTTTAGTATTAGGTTCCATTTTTTAAACCTTCTTTCCTATGTTTATAAATTCCATTAATCAAAATACTACCCAAAACAATCAAAAAACCAAGGTAAAAATTCGGGCTCATATACTCTCTTTCATTCCATATCGCTAGGGATAACAGGATTCCGTAAATGGGCTCTAAATTGATAATCATCATGATGGTAAAGGCAGATAAATGTTTCATGACTTTTATAGAAACGTTAAACGCATAGGAGGTACAAAGCCAAGCCAAAATTAAAACCCACATCCAATCGTAGCCCCTGAAAGTAAAATCATTCCATGAATAATTGCCAGATAATAAAACGTAAACGCCTACTATCAGTGTTCCAACTAAAAGCTCGTAAAAAGAAAGTGTGATCGGCAATGCTTTTTTAACCATTTGATTGTTTAAGATGGTAAAGAGCGAGGAGAGAAATGCTGAAAGTAAGGCAATTAAAATAGCATAAAAATGTTCGAATTCTGCATTGAATATCATACCCACTCCAATGGCTGTTATCCCTCCAAATATAATTTCATACAGTAAGATTTTCCTTTTAATTAACAACGGTTCCAACATGGACGTTATCAATGCTCCCGTTGACATCATACTAAGAGTCAAAGATACACTTGCAAGCTTTATTGCATAAAAAAAAGTTACCCAATGAATTGCTATGATAATTCCCCCCAAACAAACTTTTCCCCACATTTCACTTGAGAGAAGAAAATAGCTCGGTTTGTAAAGTGCAAAGTAAAAAGCTAAGCCTAAAGAAGCTAGGCCCATTCTATATACAACTAAAGGAATAGCATCCAAAGAAATCAAGGCTCCTAGGACGGATGAAAATCCAAAAATTACCACGACAAAGTGGAATAGGAAAAGGCTTTTTGATCTATCGCTTTGCATGTCGTAGTAAAAAGAAAGCCAAAACGCCAAACAAAATTAAAGGAAGCCAAGCCGCTACAATAGGAGGAAAAGTTGATTTGCTAACCATCACACCAAAGATCTTATCAAAAAAGATAAAAAGAAAACCTAAGCTAATCCCAAAAGCTAGATTAACCCCCATTCCCCCTCTTCTTTTAAAGGAAGAAACAGCTACAGCTATAATTGTTAAGATAAATGCAGAGATGGGGATACTCCATCGCTTGTGACGAACCAATAAGTGGTTGTTAATTAACATTGAACCTCGTTCTTTCTCGTCCTCTATAAATTGATTGAGCTCTGAAAAAGTAAGCGTTTCAGCAAGGTAATTTACTGGTGCCAAATCTTCAATTTCAAAATCAAAAAGGGTGTCTTTTCTTGCAATACTTTCATACTGCTCTGAGTCCTTTAAAAAGGTTCGTTTGGTATAATTCGACAATCGAAAAACACTGTCTTTTTCAATCCACCTTATTCTGTTGGACTTGATTTTAAACTTAAGTTCATTTCCTTCAAAATGTTCTAAGGTAAAATTGGTAGCACGTTTACGTATGGGATCGTAATTGTTGACATAAATGAATTCGTTGTCATTGATCTGCTGAAAAACTTTAGCGGTATTTCTTGCTTTCTTTTTAAGAATATACTTATATCTAAAATCATTAAACCCTAAGTTGGATTTAGGAACAATAAACATTCCAGCAAAGAAGGCAAAAATGGCAATAAAAGTTGCTGCCAAAAGAAAAGGTTTTAAATATCTAAAGAAAGAAATTCCAGAACTTAAAATGGCAATCACTTCTGTATTATTTGCTAGTTTGGAAGTGAACCAAATTACAGAAAGGAATAAAAAAATAGGAAAGAGTAAATTGGCAAAATACCATGTAAAGTCAATGTAATAAGCTGCGATGGCTGAAAAGGGTACTTCTTTCTCTTTAAACTTATCGATCTTTTCGGCTACATCCACCATGATTCCAATTGGAATGAACAGTAAAATCATTACTGCAAAAGTGCCTATATAGCGCTTGATTATGTAAAAATCAATAAGTTTCATCTTATAATCTAGGTTCCATTTGACGCACCATTTTGGTTTTCCAAGCCCCAAAAGTTCCTGCTAAGATATGTTTTCTCGCCTCACGAACCAACCAAAGATAAAAACTCAAATTATGCAAGGTAGCTATCTGTTTTCCCAGCATTTCATTGACAGTAAAAAGATGTCTCAAATAGGCTTTACTGTAATCAGTATCGGCATAACAATAGTCGGCAGGGTCTATAGGCGAAAAATCATTTTCCCATTTTTTATTTTTAATATTGATTGTTCCCTGGGCAGTGAATAACATTCCATTTCTAGCATTACGTGTGGGCAACACACAATCAAACATATCTACCCCTAGGGCAATATTTTCGAGAAGATTAATGGGAGTTCCCACACCCATAAGATAACGTGGTTTTTCTTTAGGTAAGACTGCACAAACTTCACTGGTCATCGCATACATTTCCTCTGCAGGCTCTCCTACTGACAAACCACCAATTGCATTTGCAGGGAGGTCTTGTGCTGCAATGAATTCAGCAGAAATTTTTCTTAAATCAGGATAAGTACTTCCTTGTACTATTGGGAATAGAGTCTGCTGGTAATCATACTGCATGGGAAGAGATCGATCCGATTCAATACATCGAGTTAACCAACGATGAGTCCGTTCCATAGAGTTTTTCGCATAACGATAATCACAAGGGTAGGGTGTGCATTCATCAAAAGCCATAATAATGTCTGCCCCTATAGAACGCTGAATTTCAATGGCACGCTCGGGAGTAAAAACATGATACGACCCGTCAATATGAGATTTGAACTTGACCCCTTCTTCTTTTATTTTCCGATTAGCAGACAAAGAATACACCTGATATCCTCCAGAATCTGTTAGAATAGGATGGTCCCATCCCATGAATTTGTGCAAGCCGCCAGCTTCCTCCAATATTTTAGTTCCAGGACGCAAATACAAATGATAAGTATTACCCAAAATGATATCCGGTTTAATATCATTTTTCAGTTCCCGCTGGTGGACTCCCTTTACAGTAGCAGCTGTTCCAACCGGCATGAATATGGGTGTTTCTATGGTGCCATGATCTGTAGTTAGTGTTGCTGCGCGAGCTTCTGTACTAGGATCGTTTGCTAAAAGTGTAAATTTCATTGTAGGCAAAGATAGTGTTCTAGAGAGACCTTTAGCTCATAAAAAAATGGTTTTTAAAAGATAAATTCATTCAAGTTTTTGGCTTTAAATGACCTATCGTTGTGATGAGCCCTAAATCATGACCATAAAAAATCAATAAGAATTATAGTTGCTAAATAGCACTGTACTTCAATTTGAAGGCAACGAAAGTACTTTTAATATCTTACCGAACAATTCATTATTCTCATAAACTCCCTGAAATTCTTGAGATCTTGGGCCGTATGCAAAAACAGGAACCATCGCTCCTGTATGATCATGAGTTGTAAAATCCCCTTCTATTGTTTTGGTTTTAATATCTCCTTGAGGAATACTAAAACCTGATGTTTCATGATCCGCAGTAATAACCACTAAGGTGTTTTCTGTTTTATCTGCAAACCGAATCGCCTCGGTTATTGCTTTATCAAAATCAATCCCTTCAGATATGATTCCAGCAACATTATTTGAATGCCCGAAGCTGTCAATTTGAGCAGCTTCAACCACAAGGAAAAAAGGAGACCCTTTTCTTTCTAAAAATTGTAAACCATTTTTCGTTGCCTTTGACAATAAATTTCCTCGTCCGTCTAATATACTTGAAACAGAACGTTTTGATATGAAACATCCCACTTTGTCTTTTCTACTTTTACCTATCTGGTTTATATCATCAAGAATTGAAAAGTGCTTGTCAATTTCTCCCTCTCTAAAATATTTTGAACCTCCTCCAATAAATAATGAAAGTTTACTTTTTAATAAATCATCAGCAATACGATCAGTTTGGGATCTGTCCTTTTGGTGAGCATAGAATGAGGCTGGAGTTGCTCCTGTAATTTTATCAGTGGTAATACACCCAGATAAAAAACCATGATTGTCAAGAAACTCAGTGATATTAATGAGATCATTATTTGAGCTGTCTACCCCTATAGCTCTATTTTTTGTTTTCACTCCTGTGGAAATAGCAGTTCCAGCTGCCGCAGAATCGGTCGTAAAATCATCCGCAGATTGTGTCTTAATGAGGCCAATACTTTTGAGCTGTGTCAGTGTTAATCTTCCACCATTAGCAAGAACAGCAGAAGAAATTTGATTTAAACCATTTCCATCGCCAATTAATAAAATAATATTTTTGATGGGAGAGAGCGTTTGGTCTGACTTAAATGTTGGCGTATATACTGAGGTTATTTGTTCATTTCTATAAACACGATCGCTTAGTGTTTCTAAATAAGCTGTAGATTTACCGGGCATGTCCGTATTAATAAAATCAACACCAAGGGCACTAAACACTTTCCAAGCCGTTTTAGAGTCAGGAGTTCCCCAAAATCGAAAGGGCTTGTTATAGCTGTGGGCCTTTTTTATGGTGGTAGTGACTTTTTTATAATCCGCGTCGGTCAATCGTCCTTTTCCGTTCCATTCGGAAAATCTTTTGAAGTCCAGACTGATTAAGGCAATTTTATCCCAAATTTTAGGGTTTTGAATTGGTGCTAAACTCTGATAATCAAAATTTATATAATTGGGATAGTTCAGCTGTTTACTCAAACTAGGCTGATTTCCAGAAATCACAATTGAAATACGATCACTATTTATTAGGTTAGGATATCTCTCAAGGGTTGTCATTAAAACTCTTAAAGTCGGTTCGGCCTCTGTTTTCACATCAACAAGAAGCTGAATTATATCTTGGTCTCCCAGCTCTAAGGAAATCACCTGTTGCATTGGCTTTAGATATAAATTTTCAATGGTTCTATCCTTGGAAATTTCTTTTTTATGATGCGCAACAAAGAGGGTGTCTTTTTCTAAAAAAACATCCACTTCTATTGAACTGAGACCGTTAGCAAAAGCATTCCAAAAAGGCACCTTCTGAAAGTAATCGTTATGAGAATGAACTAGAAATGATTGAGCCTTATTTTGAGCCCTACAGAATTGAGCCAAAATAATGATCAAAAAGATGAAAATCTTTGTGTTAGAGTACTTGGTTTTAATTTTCACATTTAAAGGTTTGATCACAGTGTTAAAAATATAAAAGTATTAGTATCAAAGCAACAATTTTTAAATTAATATCAAAGGAATTGAATGTGAATCCCTCTGCAATCCTTTGCATCGCTATAGCTACTCTTTTTTTGGGAATTTCTAACATGTAGTGGTGGTGACGTGAGAATTTATCTCGTAAAAGAAAGAAAAGGAAATGGCCCTGATTGGGATGCCGGTTATGTTGACCATGTTTTGGACGTTAATTTTACCAATGAAGATTCTTGGACTGATAAAACAGATAGTGACGTTAGTAATCGATTATTTCCCATTCCACAAAGCGTCATGGATGATGCTTCTAGTCTTGATGGATTTTTACAACAAAATCAGGGATATTAATAGTAAAATATCATTTTAGTTAGTTGATTTATTGAGTTTATATTGTAACAGCAAGCAAAATTTGTTTGCTGTTACTTTTTCAGCTAAACTCTCGAATAAAAAAAGAATACCTTAGCAAGTCTAATAATGTTCAAACGAGATTATTAGAATTTTAATTAAAACAAATGAGTATTTTATGAAAAGTACAAAACATACCCTTTATTCTTTTATAATTTTCATTATGCTTGCAGCTTGTGAAAATCAGCAAAAAGAAACTACGCCAGTCACAACAATAGCATTCGGTTCCTGTTCTTCTGAAAATAACCCTCTTCCAATTTTTGACTTAGTGGTGGAACATAAACCAGACTTATTTATTTTCTTAGGAGATAATATTTATGGAGATACTAAAAACATTGATACGCTAAAGACCAAATATCAGCGATTAGCAAATAAGTCTAGTTTTCAAAATTTAAAAAAAACGACTGAAATCATAGCAACTTGGGATGACCATGATTATGGCTGGAATGATTCTGGAAAAGAATATCCACTTAAAGAAGAATCAAAAGATGTATTCTTGAATTTCTTTGAAGAACCAGACTCATCGTCAAGATGGGGTCATCAAGGGATTTATCATTCATATGATTATGAAATTGATGGAAATAAACTCCAAATAATTTTGCTAGACGGTAGAACATTTAGAGATAGACTTAAACCCTACAAAAATGAATTTGAAAATGATAGAAGGTATAGCTATTATACTAAAGATTATGCTCCATATACCCATGCAGACTCGACTTTACTTGGTGAAGAGCAGTGGAAATGGCTAGAAAAACAATTAGAAAAACCAGCTAGTATCCGATTAATTGGATCAGGAACTCAGTTTGGAATTGAATGGAACGGATATGAAGCTTGGGCGAATTTTCCAAACGAGCAACAACGAATGCTTGACCTAATTGATAAAACAAAAGCGAATGGAATTATATTTTTAACTGGAGACGTTCATTATTCTGAAATATCTAAATTGAAAACAGATTTCTATCCAATTTACGACTTTACTTCAAGTGGACTTTCTTCTTCCTGGCATTTTGCTACTCCAAATAAAAACCGAATTGAAGGACCAATTATGGATAACCACTTTGGCTTACTTAGCATTGATTGGAATAAGAAAGATCCAAAGATAAAAATGGAAACATGGGATATTAATGATAATCAGAGAATTGAATACAATATAAAATTAAGCGAGATAAGTTTTAAAAATTAAATACTACACTAACAAGCAATTCAGGTATTACTCAAAATTAAAACGCCACACAATTTTAGAACATTCTTTTTTTGTTTGATGAGTTCTGCTATTAGAATAATTATTTCCCCAAATATCTTCTACAATAATTGTTATGTGAAAATGCTATAGCTGCCGTAAATATATTTTCGCTAGAGCAGTTACATGGATTATTTCAAGAAGGGCAAGAATCAAACGCACCTTTAGTTGTTCAAATAACTCCTGCTGCATCAAATTATGCTCATTTTTAAAAATTGTTAGCAATGATTGATACAATTGCATCAAGAAAATTAAAATCTCGTAATGATAGACGCTTTTCAAGGGAAAGTGATAGAAACCATTAGAAGAATCTCAGCTGTATGCTAGTGCAAAAAATATTTCAATTGTTGTATGCTCTTATCAAAAGTTATTTGAAGCAGCTGATTTTAATGTTATTTTAATCTGTTCTCCAACGGACACGACTGCTGAATTTATTGAACTCGCTACAAAAAAAGGCAAGCAAATCTTTTGATAAAAACCTCTAGAACTAACTCACAAGAGTGGAACAATTTTTGAATTTTGTAAAAGACACAAATATTAAATTAATGCTTGGTTTTACAGAAGGATTGATAAAGAATGCAAAAAAGTTCAGCAACTAGTTGAAATTGGAACCATTGGAATATCTCACATTGTTAAAATAATACATCGTGATCCCTTAGCACCCTCAATAGATCAAATTAAAGAATCGAGAGGGTTTTTTTTGGATATGACGATTCACGATTTTGATATGGCAAGGGTTTTTTTTGAAAAGGAAATAAAAGAGACATTGGTTGACAAAGCCATTGGGGAAGCTCGGGATATAGATACCGCTGTAATAACAGCAGCTTATGATTATGGCTATTATTGACAATAGTAGAAAAGCTACCTATGGGTAAAATCAAAGATTGTAAGTGTTTGGTTCAAAGGTAATGGTACAATCAAACAATAATTTTAATGATTCACATAAATTGTAAAATCCGCAAGGAATTCATGCTGCTTTGCCTCTCAACTTTATTTTGGAACGCAATAAAAAAAGCCTTTAAAGTAGAAATGGTAAACTTTATTCAGGGACTTAAAAACGATACTTTGATGCCTGTTTTTGGAAGAGAAGGATTGGAGTGACTTGAAACAGGTTTAGCTGCAATGAAATCACTTAAGGAAAACAGCCAATTAGAGTTGATGAAGTAAAATAATTGTGACTACTATTTAGAAGAAAACAAGAGTAAAAAGCTATTGTTAATTACTTCCTTAGGCTTGATAATAAGTTTATCAAATCCTTTTTTAAAAATGCTTTTAAAAGGTTACTTTTGAGGCAAAATTTAATTATGTCAGATATCAATACTCTTGAAAATATTAGCATCCAAGTACGACGAGATATTCTTCGCATGGTTCATAAGGTTAACTCAGGACACCCTGGAGGATCTTTGGGATGTGTTGAATTTTTTGTTTCGCTTTATTTCCATACCATGAAAGCTAAAGTACCCTTTGAAATGAATGGAAATGATGAAGACCTTTTCTTTCTTTCAAACGGACATATCTCGCCTGTTTTTTATAGTGTTTTGGCACGCAAGGGATATTTCCCTGTTGAGGAACTCAATACCTTTCGTTTGATTGATTCTCGTTTGCAAGGGCATCCAACCACTCATGAAGGACTTCCTGGTATTCGTGTAGCATCGGGCTCATTGGGTCAGGGACTATCCGTTGCGATTGGAGCTGCACAAGCTAAAAAGCTAAATAAGGATCCGCAAACGGTATTTGTCTTAATGGGAGACGGCGAACTTCAAGAAGGTCAAAATTGGGAAGCCATAATGTATGCTGCAGCAAAAGGGGTTGATAATATTATTGCAACCATTGATCTTAATGGAAAACAAATTGACGGAACAACAGATGATGTTTTATACATGGGGGATGTAGCCCAAAAATTTAAAGCGTTCGGTTGGGAAGTATTAGTAATAAAAGAAGGAAACAATATTGAGCAGATTATAGAAACCTTAAGCGTAGCAAAATCAAAATTAGGAAAGCAAAAACCTATTGTCATTCTCATGGAAACAGAAATGGGGAATGGAGTTGATTTTATGATGAATACGCACGCCTGGCATGGAAAAGCTCCTAATGATGAGCAATTAGAAAATGCATTAGCACAAAACAAAGAAACCCTAGGGGACTATTAAAAAATTTATACGATGAAACAATATATAAACCAAGGAAGCAACGACACCCGTTCAGGATTTGGAGATGGCTTAACAGAATTAGGAAGAACCAATCCCAACGTAGTTGCACTATGTGCTGATTTAATTGGCTCTCTAAAGATGCAAGATTTTATTAATGAGAATCCCGAACGCTTCTTTCAAATCGGAATTGCAGAAGCGAACATGATGGGGATTGCAGCAGGTTTAACCATCGGGGGTAAAATCCCTTTTACGGGGACATTTGCCAATTTTTCTACAGGAAGAGTTTATGATCAAATACGTCAATCCATTGCCTACTCTGGGAAAAATGTAAAAATCTGTGCTTCTCATGCAGGAATCACATTGGGTGAAGATGGAGCTACACACCAAATTCTTGAAGATCTTGGAATGATGAAAATGCTTCCTGGAATGACCGTAATTAACCCCTGTGATTATAATCAAACAAAAGCTGCTACTATTGCCATTGCTGATTTCGAAGGTCCTGTCTATCTTCGATTTGGTCGTCCAAAAGTTGCGAATTTTACTACTCCAGAATTAGGATTTGAAATTGGAAAAGGAATTTTATTAAACCCAGGTAGTGATGTTACAATTGTGGCAACAGGCCACTTGGTGTGGGAAGCACTTCAAGCAGCTGAGGAATTAGAAAAACAAGGGATTAGCGCTGAAGTGATCAATATACATACCATCAAACCCCTAGACGAAGAAATAATTTTAAATTCTGTTAAAAAAACGGGATGTCTTGTGAGTGCTGAAGAGCATAACTATCTTGGAGGAATGGGAGAAAGTATTTCCGGTCTTTTGGGACTCAAATACCCTTGTCCCATGGAAATGGTTGCAACGCAAGATACTTTCGGAGAATCTGGAACCCCCGCACAGTTAATGACCAAATACGGATTAAATAAAAATGCAATAATCAGTAAAGTAAATCAAGTAATCAAACGTAAATAAACTTTTATGTCGTTTAAAAAATATTTTATTTTTTGTTTTATACTGTTGACCACAGTTCTTCATGGGCAACTTGAATATGGTGTAAAAGCTGGAGCAATTTTAAATGCGTCGGGATCTATCACAAATGCTCCTTCTGATTTTTCGAGTCTTGAAAGTGCTAAAGAAAATCTATCCGGATATTATTTAGGCGGTTTTATTGAAATTGATCTACCTGTTATATACTTACGCCCAGAACTACAATTTTCATCACTAAATACAAATGTTGAAAACTTAAGCCTTTCTCAAACTCGTATAGAAGCACCCATATCTATTGGACTTGATATATTCCCACTCCTAAGCGTTTTTGCTGGGCCCAGCCTGCGTTATGAATCAAAACCAAAGATTGAAAACATTAGTTTGAGTGAGCTAGAATCCGCTACCTCCGTTGGGGTTCATTTTGGAACCCGTTTGCATTTAGGTCCATTAAGTATAGGAATACGTTATGATAGAGGGCTAAAAGCAAATGAAACTACACTTCTTGAAAACAAAGGAATCCCTATTTCTGGTAACATTAATACCCGAGTAAATCAATGGAGTTTAGGGCTGGCTTATAAGTTGAATTAGTTGCTATCTAAATAATCTGCAATTCCATCCCCATCAGTATCATCGGGAACACCATCGCCGTCATTATCAAATTCTTCTGAAGATGGAATTCCGTCTCCATCATGATCCGTTGGGTTGATGGTATACAAATTGATTTTGAAAATTAAGGGAGAATATGCTGGTATCACCCCGGTAGCATTGCTAAAATATCCTAATCCTGATGGAAAAAATATAGCTCCCTGTCCAAAGTCTTGAAAAGTAACGGTATTGTCCTCATTCACTTCGAAAGTTCCTGCCTTTAAACTAGGTATGCCCTCTCTAAAGCCTCTTACAAGAGAAGTTAAATCAAACCAGACCGGGTTTGCATTGCCGTCAAAAACGGTTCCATCTAGCAATAAACCCTCATAGGCCTGATAGGTAGAGTCTACTGAAGAAGGGCTCTTACCAATACCTTCTCTGGCAACTAAATAATAAAGGTTATGATCTATCAAATCTCCAGCTGAAGTTTTAACTCGTACGGTCTTCTTCGTAACTTGAGACAGCAAGGAAGTTTTAGAGGAATTATCACCACTTATGGTATCAAAACTAATTTTAGGGTTAAGGGATTGATCTTCAAAATCCTCGTAATTGTAAAAATGGGTTGACAAAAAATCTTCCAGCAATTGGTCATCCGCTATTGACTGTTCACTGACATCTCGCAGGGGTTCAACTTCCTCCTCGTCTTTTTTACAAGAGAAAAGCAATAAAAAGGATAGGATTGTAAAACTTAGAATTTT
>Ga0222717_10000440_pt1 | contig 35844 bp, 39 predicted proteins | sample C33_18DmetaG_FD_165053 | JGI IMG/M metagenome (GOLD analysis project Ga0222717, IMG submission 165053) | Estuarine water microbial communities from San Francisco Bay, California, United States - C33_18D | ecosystem: Environmental > Aquatic > Marine > Unclassified | place: USA: California... | reverse complement strand
TTTCTAAAAAGCAGTATGAATTTATACCTAATGATATATCCCCCACACATGAGAAGATTTCGCTATCAGGTCTCGTGGAGCATGGTGATATAGATGAGCATATAATAAAACAGATTAAAAATAATATTGTGAGGTTTGTAGTTGATAGAAACATAGCTCCTGATGAAATTGAACAGTTGTTAAGATTGCTAAGCTCATATAAACCATTGTTAATAACAACAGATTACAATATCAACTTTGATAAGTTTGGCTTAGAGGAAAACGAAAACGAAGCAGATCTCTCTGGAGTGAGTATATCATCCGCTATCGAAGAGTTTGTAAACTTATTAGATGTTGAAAACAAAAAAAAGATAATACAATATACAACAGATTTATACCATCGATGTAAATGAAATATATACAATTTAAACAGTTAACAATCAAAAATTTTTTATCTGTAGGTGATACCGCAGTGACTATAGACTTTCGCCCCGGTCTACATATCATTACAGGTCTAAATAAAGATAAAGTTGACAGACGTAATGGAGTAGGTAAGAGTACTGTAGCAGATGCATTATACTTCGCGTTATATGGTAGCACGTTGAGAGAACTCAAAAAAGAGTTCATATCGAACAACATCTCTCCTGGAAAATGTGAAGTGTCTTTGACGTTGATAGTGAGTCATAAACAAAGACATGATGAATATAAAATCACAAGATTACTCAACCCTACAAAATGTTACATATATAAAAATGGTCAAGACTGTACTCGAGACACTATCGGAAATACTACAGATTATATAAATAATCTGATTAATACATCTGAAGAAGTATTTCAAAATTGTGTATTGATGACAGTGAATAACACTGTACCGTTCATGGCTAAAAAGAGGCTAGACAAAAGAAAATTTATAGAAGGTATACTCAACCTTGAAGTATTTAGTGACATGATCAATCTACTCAGAAATGAATATAATGAAGAGAGACGTGAGTTAGAAACAGAATGTACTATTAGAGATGAAGTAGAGAATACTCTGAAATCTTACAATGAGCAAAAAAAATTACATGAATTAAACAAAAAAAATAAACTAGAAAAATATAAAACTAGACAGCATGAAAATTTAAAAGAATTAAATAATATTAATGATAACTTAAAAAAGATAAAACACCATGATTCAACTGAGTTTGAAAAGAGAATCGAACTGCTCAACATGAGGCTCGTTACATGTGAAGATAAAATAACAAAATGTACATCTAAAGTTGTAGAACAAAAAACTAACATAAAATTATATAAAGAGCAGCTAAAAACACTATCTGGAGTGAGCAGCGCCCCGGTGTGCCCCACATGTTTAAGAAAAATAGAATCAGACGACAAGCAACACATTGAAAATGAGAAACAAAAAATTAAAGATAAAATCATTAAATGTGGTGAGATAATAGATAGCCAAGTGAACATACATAAAGAATTAATTTCCGTTAAGAATGTTTTGATAGAGCGCGTAGATAAAAACAACCAATCCATATCAGAATCCAAGCTCATAAGAAAAGAAATAGAAAATTTAAATACAAGAAAACTTCAGTTAGGGTCTTGGCAAACAGAGCTGAAACAAGACATACAAGAACTGGACAAAACCACAAGTGAGTTTGATACGAGTGTAAAAAATACTGAAGAGCGTCTAGACACAATTAAATCCAACATATATAAACTAAAAACAAGCATAAAAGATTTAGACATTGTAAAATTTGTGGTTTCAGAAGAAGGTGTAAAATCATACATTGTTAAAAAAATATTAGAACTACTAAACAGTAAATTATCTTACTATTTGAAAAAGATGGATAGTAATTGTATATTATTTTTCAATGAATATTTTGAAGAACAGATAGTAGACGATAAAGGTAAAATATGTAGCTACTTTAACTTCAGTGGTGCAGAGAGAAAAAATATCGACCTAGCATGCTTATTCACATTCATGGATATACGTCGGTTACAGGGAGATGTTAGCTTCAATGTGAGTGTATATGATGAATTGTTTGATAGTAGCTTGGATGAAAAGGGTGTGGATCTTGTTGTTAATATATTAAATGAAAGACTCAACAAATATAATGAATGTATGTATGTAATCTCTCACCGAAAGGAAAGTATAAACTTTACAACTCAAAACGAACAATCACCGGGTGAAGTCATTTTCTTACAGAAAGAAAATGGTATAACAACTCGAGTGGAATTCACCGCTGAACCTAATAAAATATAGATATGTTCATAAACCCATTAGCCCAACTTCCCGCTGGTCAACAAATGTTTGGTAACCCATCATTACCACCCATACAGCACCCTATCATGAAGAAAGATGAACCAGGTGGGCTGAAAAGATATTTAAATTTTATAGCAGACTATACAGGTTGCGGTCATTGGAGGATGCTCTGGCCAGAACAAGTGCTCAACTCATACCGGCAATGTGTAATACAAAGTTCAACTGTGATGGTAACTGACCCGAAATACTTTCACGGGGTAAAGTGCGTTCGTGTACAGCGTCAAGCCACAGAATCACAACATCAATATTTGAAATTCTTAAAAGAAAAAGTTGGCGTCCGGTTAATATATGAAATAGATGATATTTGTTTCGGAGAGGATATACCAGAATACAACGCCTTCCGTGGAGCTTTTGTAGGCGACAAAGTAAGAGCTGGTGTACAATCCATGATGGAGTATTGTGATGAGATGACAGTCACAAACATGGAGATGAAAAACTATTATCTAAACAAAACATCTCAAACAAATATATCAATAATACCAAACTACCCTCCACGTATGTGGTTAGGTAGACTATATGATCATAAGAAAATCAGTCAATTGTATGATAAGCATAGAAAAAAACCACGAGTGTTGTATGCCGGTAGCAGCTCTCACTTTGACTTACATGTACGTAATAATAATGTTGATGATATAACACATGTTGTTGAATCTATAATCAATACAGTCGACAAATATCAATGGGTATTCATGGGTGGTTACCCGGCTCAGCTCAAACCATTTGTAGAGTCTGGAAAAATAGAATATCATAAATGGACACATCTAATGGACTACCCAGTTACTGTACAAAATTTAAAAATAAATGCAATGATTGCACCACTTGCTGATAACATATTTAATAGATGTAAAAGTGATATAAAATTTTTAGAAGCAGCGTCATTAGGTATACCAATCTTATGCCAAGATCTCCCTACATATAAGCTATGTAATACAAAATTTTCTACCGGTATACAAATGCTGACCGGTCTACAGCACTTGTTCAGTGATAAAAAACATTATACCCGGACAAGCGAAAAAAATTTAAAAATAGTGGAAAATATGTGGTTAGAAAATGAACCAAATCGGAACAAATATCTAGAATTATATGCATATGAGTATGGCAATCCGGAAAGGAAAGAACTAAATAAAATAAATGACAGCAAAAAAGACTAGCAAAAAAACAGAATCAGTTGATACATTTAAACCTCTTTTGATTGAGACAGTAAATCTATCACAAGCGCTTGTACGTGAAGTAGATAATTTAATGACATCCAAACTACCACCAGCTCAAATAGGAAAGGTATTAGGTGATATAATGTCCGGATTTTCAGATCAAATTGAAAAGGTTGAGAATCAAATTAGTTGACTAAGCTGGTAGCATATACTATAATGTTCTAGTGTATAGGAACATTATATATGATGCAAAAAATGAACTATGTAAATTGTTTACATGGGATAAGAGCGGTACTAGGGTATGTTACGATATGTCCTTCAACCCATATGTATATTACGAGACAAATGGTAAGAGTAACGGTACCAGCATATTCAACACTGCAGTAAAAAAACGTTCATTTAGAACTCAATATGACCGTTATAAATATGTAAAAGACTGCGGTATAAAAAGAGTATTTGAAAATATACCAAGTGAGCAGCAATTTTTAATCGATCAATTCTGGGAACAAAATGAATCTAAAGAGTTTACGCAGCATCCACTCAAGATACACTTCATAGATATTGAGACATATAGCCCGGATACATTCCCAGATGTAGAGAACCCAACACACCCGATCAACGTAATAACGTTGTATGATTCAATTCTCAATAAATTTTATTCATGGGGAACCAAACCATATGAAACGACAAATATTGGCACAACAAATAACAAGATAAACAAGACCGATATAATATATTATCATTGTCGTACCGAGGTAGAAATGCTCCGGAAATACCTAGAATTTACCAAAACCGACCACCCAGATATCATCACCGGGTGGAACAGTGAATTATTTGATATACCCTACATTATAACACGTATGGGTAGAGTCCTAGAAGAGAATGAATACAAGCAATTAAGTCCGGTAGGTGATGTATATTGTAGAGAAGTAACCGGGCAGTTTGGTAACTCTAGATACAGATGGTATATAAAAGGTGTAGCGAGTTTAGATTATCTTGATATATATAAAAAATTCAGCATGGGCCTTCGACCAAATTATAAACTCGATACTATAGCTGAGATCGAGCTAGGAGATAAAAAAATTGATACCGGTGGTATAAACCTTGCTACATTAGCAGATAATGATTGGAAAACATTTGTAGATTATAACATACAGGATGTAAACTTGCTAGTGCAAATGGAAGACAAGTTACAGTATTTAAAATTATTGAGAATGTTAGCATATGTTGGTTTGGCACCTCTAGAATCTGCAATGGGTACACTGACAGTAATCACCGGAGCATCTGTTATACAGTCAAGAAAAGATGGTTATGTAATACCAACATTCATAAAAGATATAAATAAGGAAGGTAAATATGAAGGTGCGTATGTAGGCGAACCGGAACGAGGTTTTCAACAAGACATTATAAGTTTTGATGCGAACAGCCTATATCCAAGTACCATGGTAACGTTAAATTTATCCCCCGAGACAAAAGTTGGTACTATAATAGAAAAAGATGATAAACATGTTGTTGTAAAGCATGTCAGTGGTAAAGTATTCAAGTTGACGCATGAAAAATTTTTAAAATTTGTAAAAAAAGATAAAATAACAATAACAAAAGCCAAAGCTCTATTCAGTCAAAAAACTAAAGGTATCATACCTAAAATTGTAGATAAGCTATACTCTCAGAGGGTTGAATTTAAGAAAAGTATGGATATCGCCCGCCGGCAGTTATCTAAAATGGATGAAAAAGATCCGGAATACCGAGATAAGAGGCTGGAATCAGAGACGTGGTGGGTTAAACAGTACACTGTCAAGATATTGATTAATAGTATCTATGGATATTTCGGGAATAAATACGCTCCTCTAGGTGATAGTGATATTGCTCGTAGCATAACATTAACTGGTCAGGCAGTAATTAAAGAATCAAATAAAATATTATACAACTACGTTAAACAATTAACAGGAAATGAAAACTTAAGGTTGGAAGATGTCATTAAGTATAATGATACTGATTCGAGTTATATAAGTATAAAGGCCATAAACGACCATTTAAATCAAACATTATGTGATTCATCTGGTAAAGTAGCTAAACATACGTATGATGTTGTACAAGATGTTGAGGATCACTTGAACGAAAAAATTACTATATGGGCTAAACGCTCATTAAACAGTCTAGACCCGCGATTTGTCTTCAAGCGTGAGTGTATCGCAGACGTTGGTATGTTCTTGGAAAAGAAAAGATATGTTTTACATGTACTCGATGATGAGGGTATACAGGTCAATAAATTCAAATATACGGGGGTAGAGGTTGTAAGAACAACCCTTCCAGAACCTGTAAAACCGTACATTAAGAAAATTATTGAAACAATGATGTTAGGTCAAAATTTAGGGGAAACAAATAAGATTTTACATGAAACATATGACATATTCAAAGACCTTCCAGTAGAGGATATATCATTCGGAATGGGCTGTAAGGAGTACGATAAATATGCTAGTAGATGTCATGAGTTCAACACATGCAAAGGCATGCCGATCCATGTAAAAGCTAGTTATATACATAATAAAATTTTAGAAAAGCTAAACATTGAACACAAGTATGAATCAATAGGCTCTGGTGACAAAGTCCGGTACTTTTATGTACAGCAACCGAATCGATACGGTATCAATGCCATAGGTTACAAATATTATTACCCGGAAGAGTTCAATGAACTATTCAAAATAGATAGAGAGTTGATGTTTGACAAAATTGTTTATAGTATCATCGAGAGATTTTATGATAGTGTCAAATGGAAAGCAAAAAAACCGGGAATGGCAGTACAGACAGATTTGTTTGATTTATTAGCTGTTTAAGTTGAATTACACAAAAAAATATATTATAATAATAACATGAGTCTAGATCTAAGAGTAATTGTAGATGCCGCCGGAAGAACTATTTTAGGTGAGCATGAGAAAGAAACTAAAAGCACGATTGTGTTGAGAAATCCAGCCACGCTGTTTATTCAACCAAACCAACAAACAGGGCAACTGGCAGTACAGTTGATACCATTTTTCTTTAGAGAGTTTGTTGAAGAAGACAAACGAGCCACTGGGCTCGCATGGACATTCGATAAAACAAGTGTGTGCTACACAGAACCGTTCAATTTAGATGAAAGACTGTTCGGTCAGTATGAAAAAATGATGACTAAAGAGGCTAACTCAAACCCACCAACAGTTGATGAGTTCGAAAATGCCGGCGGGGCAGCAAGTAAAGCACCTAAAGAAGTAAAACTTTTTGATGAAAAAGCTGCCGCTGAAGAAGCTCAAATAGATGAGCAAGAAAAGTAAATCTGATATCAGCGCAGACGCTCTCAAGGCGTTAGATAGTATAGACAAAATGAACTCTTTAGCAGGGTTCCTTGATGAAAGTACGCTGAGCAATGTGAGCTCATGGCATGACACGGGATGTCTAGTGTTGAATAGTATCATTAGTGGTAGTCTGTACAAAGGTGTACCAAAAGGTAGAGTCACTGGCTTTGCCGGTCCTAGTATGGCTGGCAAAACATACATAATCAACAAAATATTAGCCAGCGCTCAGCGCGAAGGAATGATACCTGTAATATTCGATACAGAGGCTGCTGTAGATGAAAGTAGCGTCCGCGGTGTAGGTTTGGATCCTTCCAAAGTAAAGTATGTCCCTGTACAAACTGTAGAGGAGACTAGAAATCAAATTGTTCAATTTTTAGACAAAATTATTGAGAATAAACAACAAGGTAAATTTATCATAAGTATTGACAGCCTGGGTAATTTGGCTAGTCAAAAAGAAATGGATGATATTGGTAAGGATAAAACCGCTGTAGATATGGGAACTCGCGCGAAAGGTCTCAAAAGCATGATGAGGACCTTGACATTCAAAGCAGCTGAGGCTGATACTACTATTCTTTTTAGTAACCATACATATGATGACCCGGCAGCTATGTTCCCTTCTTTAGTAAAAAATCAAGCCGGTGGTAAAGGACCTGTCTATCTAGCTAGTGTACTAGTACAGCTTGCAAAGAAAGATGAACGACATGATAAAGCTAATGAATCAGACAAAATGATAGCTGAAGCCAAAACATATAGCGGTACAACATTACGAGCATTAACCGTAAAAAACCGTTTTGTTCCTCCATTCTTAGAAGCTGAGATGTATTTAAATTTCAAAACAGGCCTAGACAAATATTCCGGTTTGCTCAACATAGCTGTGAATCATGGAGCTATTGTTCAAACCGGGAGTACATACCAACTACCTGATGGAACTAAATTAGGATATTACAAGCAATGGCGTGACAATGAAGAAATCTGGGAAAAAGTTCTCCCAGTAATTGAAGAGAAATTATCAGCAGAATATCAGTACAATTAATTGATTCTTTTATTCGCCCAGCCTGGTCGATTTAAAATTGATTCATTGACCACACGCTCTAATTCTTCTTCTTGTTCAGCAAACTGAACACCACTCTGATTACCTTTGATATATCTCCCGGTTTTAGGATCTCTTCTAAGTCCAGGTGCTGGTTGAGTAGAACTATAGCCATCTTTCACACCATCAGCAAAATCACCAGCGGCAGCACCAACAGCATCTGCACCAGCTGCAACTGCCCCGGCACCTTTCTCAACACCTCGTGCAACCGCACCAGCGCCCTGTTGTGCTAGCTGAGCTCCTTTTTGTAAACCAGCTTGCCCAATCTCTCCAGCCTTTTGAAGACCTTGTCTCAATCCGGAATTAGGATCAGTAACTTGCTGTTTGGCTGCATCATAAGCCTTACCACCAAACTGCTTGATCATGCCACCAAGCTTGCCAAGAGCACCACCAGCTCTTTGCGCGAGCCCTGGATTCGTAATAGTCTGAATTTGTTGCAATTGGTCTAATGTTAGATTAACCCCAATCTGACTATTAATTTGTTTGACCATATCATCTGTGATAGCAGCTTCTTCAATCGCTTGTTGAGCTTCATATAATGCTTGCCATACAAGCTCAGAGTTTTCTGTCAATATGGCTTGACGTTGTCTAGCCTCCCAAATTAAATGTGTATCGTTATTCATGCTTGAATTATTTAGTCTAATAAGCTATAATTAATAGATGAGAAAGTGTATAATACCTGTGAGTGGTGGTGTCGATTCAAGTACAATACTGTATTATGTAAAAAAACAACGCCCGGAATTTGAAGAAATACACACAATAACATTCGATTATGGTCAAAGACATAAACGAGAGATTGATAGCGCCACTGATGTAATCTTAGGTCAAGTCACAAGCCATCGAGTGGTAAATATACAATTTATTAAAGAGATGTTCCTAACTAGCTCATTGACAAATGACGGTATAGATGTGGCTAAAACAGCTGATGTATTAGGAGACCCGCAGACTGTCAATTATGTACCTAATAGGAATATGATATTGCTAAGTATATGCACCGGATACGCCGAAAGTATTGGAGCAGACACAGTATTTCACGGATCAGCTCAAGTAGATAGTGAAGCCGGTTATTGGGACGGGACACCTGAATTTCTCAAGTGTATGAACAATTTGAATGATTTGAACAGAAGAGATCGGGTGACAATTGAAGCTCCATTACTAGACAAATCTAAACAACAAATTATCAAACTAGGGTTAGACTGTGGGGTAGACTACAGTAAAACATGGACTTGTTATGAGGGTGGAAAGGAGGCATGTGGCAAATGCACTGCGTGCAGTAGCCGCATAAAGGGGTTCATAGACAACAAAAAGCAAGACCCGATACCTTACGCAATATACATTCCATGGGAACAATTCAATTGTGATTTAATATAATGTGTGGTATATACGGTTCAACATCTTATGATAGGTATAAAAAACTATACCAATTAAACAAATCTCGTGGTTCATTTGCTAATGGTTACTTGTTCTATAGTAACGAACCAGGTGAATATAGAGTAGAGAGATTTCCTGGTGAGAATGACTATGATACATACCCGCAATATGATGATATAGGACATTTTGATATGTACCTAGGACACACACAATCACCTACCGGTTCAGTCAGAGATTATAGTGTAGAAACAACCCATCCATTTGAAACTGCAAATTGGCTAGTAGCACATAACGGAGTAATAAACAATTATAAAGAGATAATCTCAAAATATATACCGGATCATAAATGTGATGTAGACTCGAGTGTAATACCCGTGTTTATGGAGTATTTATTGAAAAATAAACCGGTAAAATACAATACAGAGTTAATGGATTCAATTGTGAAAAACACTCTGAATCGTATATCTGGGACGTATGCAGTGTTTATATACAACATACCAAACAAAATATTATATATTGCCCGATGTGGTAGTACACTATTTTTTAATAAAAATACTCTAGAATTCTCTTCAACACATACTGAAGATTTAGAAGAAGTTCCGGAGTGTGTATTGTATAAAATTTCTTTTAACAAATTTCAACAAATTGATACATTGAAAAACAACTCCTCCTTTCTAATATTTTAAATGAAAAACAAAATTGAACTCAAACCACTATTGATAGTATCTGCTACTCAACAGGAAGATTCCAAGAACACACGATTATCTAGTTGTAAACCGGCTCTAGATTCTCAGGCTAAATTTAAATTTATAACTGAGAATGAAAAAGGACTACCTAAAGTATACAATGATCATTTCACTAAAAAAATTGCCAATAAACATGATATTGTAATTTTCTGTCATGATGATTTATATATAGATGATACTAAATTAAGAGGTAAATTATACAAATCCATGTTTATTGATAAGTATGATGTAGTAGGACTCGCTGGAGCTAGTACATGTACAATTTCTCCAGAGACACCCACCCTATGGCATTTGATGAGTGACAGAAGCACGTGGAGCGGTACAGTGTTTCACCCACATGGTAATGAAACCAATCAAGTAATGTCAACAACATATGGACCTACCCCTCAACGATGTTTAGTATTAGATGGGCTATTTCTAGCGGTCAATATAAAACGTGCAAGAGAAACCGGTTGGAGATTCAATGAAAACTTTAGCTTTCATCACTATGATATAGCCGCTAGTTTAGATGCAAACGAAAAGAAAATGAAATTAGGTACCTGTATGATACATGCTATACATGACTCCCCGGGATTAGCATCACTAGAAGATGAAGAATGGCAAAAAAGTTCAAACAAATTTTTAGAGTTGTATAATTAACAAGCTTAATATACAATCGTATCTATGATAGGGATTGACGATCAATTGTTTGAGCATGTGCTCATACACAACTGTTTCACGGATGAAAGATATTTAGCTAGTATTGTAGATTACCTAAAACCGGAACATTTAAAGGATGTGAGCATAAAAAGAACATATCTGCTGTTGTCGGAATTTTACAACGAGCATGGTGACCTCCCAAGTTCGACAGAGATAAAAACACGGTGTGATACAGATGATTTGAGAGATGCTGTGAGAACAACTGTAGGTTACATGAAGAACTTAGATAAGCAGTATAATAGAGATGAGTTATATAAAAATACAGAACAATTCATAAAAGAACGTGCAGTATATACTACTTTATTAGATGTGGTGGATAAAGGTCAAAACGGTCAATTGGAACCTAGTGACTTATTAACTAAATTTGAAACGGCATGTAACATAAATTTAAATGTTGATGTGGGTATAAATTATTTTGAAGAGATCGACCGCCATGTAGATGATATGTTAAGAGAGGAGAAATATTTGAAGACAGGTTGGGACTGGTTAGATAAAAAATTACAAGGAGGATTTTTAGAAAATGGTCGCGCGTTATATGTTTTTGCTGGAGAAACAAATGTAGGTAAAAGTATATTTCTAGGTAATATAGCAACAAACCTATGCAAGCAAGGCAAAGATGTATTGATTGTATCTCTTGAGATGTCAGAGATGTTATATTCAAAACGTATCAGCTCAAACATTGCCCAGGTACCGATAAATGAGACACATCTGAACACAGAATACTTGAAAGAAAATATCAAAAGTTTTAAAACAAATCATGGCACGGCCAAACTAGTGATAAAAGAATTTCCACCTAGTACGGTAACACCTAGACAGTTAACAGCTTATATAAAAAAGCTGTCACAAACTGTAATGAAACCTAGAGCAATTGTGTTAGATTATATAAACCTACTCAAAGGACCAGACGGGTCTAGTAGTTATGAACAAATTAAAAAGATCACAGAGCAGGTGAGAGCGATTTCATACAAATATGAATGCCCGGTGATCACTGCCACTCAGCTCAATCGCTCTGGATATAACGAGACAGATCCAGGTCTTGAATCAGTAGGTGAGAGTTACGGGATGGGGGCTACAGCTGACGCTGTTGTTAGCATTTGGCAACGTGATGAAGATGCAGAACTGAATGTCATCAACATGGGTATGATGAAAAACCGTTTCGGTCCTAACTTCGGTACCTGTGCAATGAACATAGATTATAGTACATTGACCGTAACAGAACAAGAAACAGTGAATGATACGGAGCAGATGGCTGAAACTATAAGTTCGCTGTCAATTTTAAGTGATTGATTTACCAGTTTACGTACATTAAATATATTTCACCATGAAGACAATAGTATTTACAGATGCAGATTTAGACGGTAGCATGAGTTATCTATTATTGAAATGGCTCACCCCCCGTACATTACCATACAAAGTAACCACGGTTACTAAATTCCATGATGATTTTGTAGCGTGGTCTAGAAAAAATAAACCAGAAGATTATGATAAAATCATAATTTTAGACCTCGATGTTTCAAAATCCGCGGATATTATAGATCTACCTAATGTGTTTATAATTGACCATCATAAAACACATGTTTCCGGTAAAGATAATTACAAAGTGGCGAAACATGTTGTACAGGAGTATCCCAGTTGCGCTAAACTGATATACAAAATATACAAACAGAAACTAGATAAAAAAATAGATGATAATCAAAAGAAATTACTTTTACTAGTTGATGATTATGACAGCTGGACACACAAATACCCTCAGAGCAAAAAACTTAATTATTTGTTTTGGAACTACCAAGGTGATCGTCTAGATAAATTTTTAAAAGACTTTCAGTTTGGTTTTAAAAACTTTAACGAACAACATTTACGCACCATTGAATTTTATGAAAGAAAACTAGAACGTACTATAGATAATCTAGCTTTCCACCAAGCAATTGTATCAATACAAGGTAAAAAGCGTAGATGTGTAAGCACCTTTGCTAGTACATTGATAAGTGATATAGGTAATTATATTGTAGATGAAATGAATGCTGATATAGGATTTGTGATCAACGCAGACAATAACCGAGTAAGTTTGAGAAAAAACAAATCATGTACTGTAGATTTAGGAGACCTTGCTGCGGCTCTTGTTGATGGTGGCGGGCACGATGCCGCAGCCGGAGGGGTATGTACAGAAAAATTTTTAGAGTTCAGTAAATTATTCAAACCTATTAACAATGGATGAAGCCTCTACAGACCCAATAGGTTCTTTATATAGACAAGATTTAGAACATACATTTTACTGCTTTTGTGCTATGGTTTCCATGATGAAAAACAAAAAAATGAATATCGCTAGTGTGTTTATAGAGATACTAGATAATGATTATTTACTTGACATTTATATGGATCTAGGTGATCATAAGACAAAGTACGATGCTGTTAGAAGTTTCCTAACAATCGAACCAACTTTACAAAAAAGCAAATATATAAAACGATACATAAACAAAAAACTTGAAAATAACTAACAAATATACTATAATAAAATTATGAGCGCATTCACAACAAGCATGTTTGATTCAATCAAAGAATCTTTATCTAAAGCCCCTACATCCGGTTTTAAGGATGTTTTAAAATTCAAACCTGGTACCAGCTGCGAATTAAGATTACTACCAAATGTAAAAAAACCTTCTGCTACATTTCACCATTACTATACTTATGGCTGGGAAAGCTTCGCTACAGGACAATACATAAATGTAGTGTCACCGCAGTCTATAGGAGAAAGATGTCCGGTAAGTGAAGCTCGATATCAACTACGTCAACGAGGTTCTGCAGAAGAGCAAGAAAAATCAAACAAAGTGATGAGACGTGAACAGTGGTTGGTGAATGCCTATGTAGTAACGCACTCAGAAGATTCGGAGAATAATGACACGGTTAAAATCTTGAGATATGGTAAACAACTTCACAAGATTATTACTGATGCTATTGAAGGTGAAGATGCTGATCAGTTTGGGGCACGAGTATTTGACCTATCTGAAAAGGGCTGCAGCTTTAGAGTGAGGTGTGATAAACAAGGAGACTTTCCAACATATGTCGCTAGTAAATTTTTAATTCCAGCAGCAGTACCTGGTTTAAAGTCTGACGATGTGAGTAAGATATACGACCAGACAATCGATTTGGATACAGTATTTCCGATTAAATCGTACGATGAATTACAAGAAGTTGTCAACGAGCATTTACATTGTAAAACAGCAACAAGTGTTGTTGTGGAGAATAAACCAGAAAGCAAAGACGCAGATTTAGAAGAAGATGTACCTTGGGGAGATCCAGTAACGGAGAAATCAACCGAGCCGGTAGCTACTAAAAATGAAACTTCTAAGACATCTAAAGTAGATGATATTGAAATTCCGGATGATTTGTTGGAAGGCTTGGATGATCTGTAATGACAGGTAACAATACAGATCAACCCCCACCACCGGAACTACACAAACCACCACCTCCGGTTACAGAAAACGAAAAGAATGGGTATAAACCAGCTAAACAAGAAATATCTAGTGACAATTTAGATCTCGTTGAAAATTTCATCGGATCTATATATGGCGAAGCTAAACGAATTGACCAGGCTAATATTGGCGAAAATCAATTTACAAAAGGTGTGAAATTGGACGCGCACAAAGAGATAGTAAATTTAAGAAAAGAAGTTAGTAGCACAACCAACCCATCAGTACAACAACCACCTCAGATGCAGCCACATCAACCAGTACATCAACCACCTCAGATGCAGCAAAATACATTGCCAGTCTCACCGTCTGATTCATTAATACTCAAACATGAAATAGATCAGCTGAAAGAGCAAATTAAAGATATAAAAAGAGTTTATGATGAATTTGTAAAGCTTAAAACCTTAAAGGGTAAATGGGTAGTGTCATCTACAGAAAAATCTCAAAGTGCACCTACAATCTCAAAAACATGGAACATTATAACAAAGTTGTTGAAAAACAAGACAAAGTCCATTACAATTGAGTATGTAGAAGATGAGTAATAATAACTTAAAAATAACAAACGGTCCAGAATTTGTAAACAGTTTTTTAGGTACTATTGGTAAGGTAGCTGAAGATTGTATACTGGATGTGACGGCAGATAAAATAACGTCACTGTGCTCTACATCAGATGGTACGTTAATACAGTATATTGTGTATAACAATAACAACGATTTTGTACAAACATTAAATGTACCTGATGTAAAGAGATTACATAAAATAATAGGTTGTGTTCAAGATGATCAAATATCTCTAGATGTTAGTGAAAATTGTATATCATATAAATCCAACACTACACGTTTTAAATATCATCTACTAGATGATGGTATATTATCGTCACCACCTGTCAGTGTAGAAAAGTTACAAAAACTTACATATGATAATACATTCGAAATTTCACATGATAGGTTAGTAGAGTTGATAAAGGGAAGCACTTTCGCGAACGAGTCAGAAAAACTATACCTATACACTTCAGACACTGGAGAGTTGTTTGGTGAACTTACCGATAGGGAGAAACCTAATATGGATAGTTATTGCATAAAGATGACAGATGGTGAACGATTAGAAACTCCCATCAAACCTATGGCATTCAATTTTGAAAATATACGCATTATAAGCAGTACCCGGTGTGATAAATTAAAATTTAGTATAAACTCGCAAATGAGTGTAGCGAGAGTTGATTATAAAGGCTCTAACTGCTATATATCATATATAATATCAGCTCTAATAAAATAACATGCCAAAAGGAAAAAACAACTTATACACTCCTAGCTATTTCATGAAAAGGATGAAAGATAGCGGCTTTGGAGTATGGAAAATATTTGACAAATACGGTCCTCATGATAGTAGGTACTGGACTATGTTGATCGACCCAGGAGGTTACTCAATATGGGTGACATGTTTTTTGAATCGCGAAGAACTAGATGATGTATGTTTCGAGTTTAATGATGGAGGGGTGAGGATACCAAGAAACTTCATTATTAAAACATCAAGTATAGAGACAATTGTGTCAAACCTGCTAGGTTTTGGTATACAAAACACTCAAACATTTGATTCTTGCTTGATTGATATAAATAAGTACGATGGAGAGCAGCGAATCAAAGCCCCAAAAGCGAAAACCCGGGCGACCGAAAAAGAAACTTCAGAGGACCACCCCGGAGTTATCAGATGAACTTGATCCAATTTTTGAAGACGCCCTAACAAACTTTTTAAGACAACATGCCGGAAAAAAAGGCAAGTCAATAAAAAATATAAAGTCCTTAGAAAGCTTACTAACTCAATATTTAAATAGTTTTATTTTGATAGGATATTCACAAGACACTCGAGAATTTATAAGCATAGTGAATGCAAAAAACGAACAATCTGCCGATTCGCTTAGCACCGCGCTAAACAAATTTATTATGAACAATAACGGGGGTAACAAGTACCCACCAGTATTGTAAATGTCAGCATTTAAAACCAAACTAGCTATTTTTGGCTCCGGGTTTGTAGGTCACGCCTTAAACAACTTACAATCGAGTCATTACAATATTACATTATACAATAAAAAGGACCACAATTATAATCAACCAGATGTTTTATTGGGTATATTAAAGGATTCTGCTCCAGATGTAGTGATAAATGCATGTGGTTTTACCGGCCGGCCAAATGTTGATGCATGTGAGTCTGACAAACAGAAATGCTGGGATCTAAATGTAAATTTACCTGTAAACATTGCCACATTATGCAAGACACTTGATATACCTTGCATACACGTTAGTAGCGGGTGTATCTACACAGGATATGATAAACAGTATACAGAACAAGACATACCTAATTTTGGAGTATGTAACGACCAGAGCAGCTGGTATAGTAAAACAAAGCATGCAGCGGAAATCGCGATGAAATCTACAGATGCATACATACTGCGCATCCGCATGCCATTCTGTGACTCAAATCATGAGAGAAACTTTTTGAATAAAGTGTTAAAATATGACAAGCTTGTAAATTTTCAAAATTCAATGACTAGAATTGAAGATTTTGTAACTTTTACTGGTAAATTAGTTGATAAAATTAAAAACGAACTAAACACACTTCCATGGAATAGAAAAATCAAACCGGGAGTATACAACGTATGCAACCCAGGTTCAACATCAATACAGCGATGTGTTGAACTATTCACTGAAAACGGTATCATAAATGGGAAATGGGAATTTGTTGATATCGAAACTTTGAAACTAACGGCTAATCGTTCCAACTGTGTGTTGAACTGTGATAAAATAGCTCAACTAGGTATGAGCTTACCTCCAGTTGATCAAAGTTTACAAGAAAGTATACAATCATTATGTAAATCGTTGCTCTACAAAACCGGTTTGCAAAGCCCCATGGGAGGTTTAGAGTGTCAAATAAGGTAAAAGTACAACCCGGTCAACTATACGCAGTCTCTCAAGGTACTTACAAAGGATCTAATTTAGTTATTATTAAACATAATGAAACTACTGTAGAATTTTTAGATTTACCGGAAATGAAACCAATGTCAATACCTCTAACTGAAGTAGAACATGGTATTGACAATAAAATATTAGAGTTGCTAGATTCACTACCATGCGATATAATAGAGGTATGTACAAAACAATATGAAAAAAACATTATTAATAGATAGTAACAATTTAATTTATAGAATCTACTACATGAACAAGGCCCGCGGTACAGATGTCAATACGTTACTGGTGTATTTGAGATGTATAAAGTCATATGTAGACCTAGTCGGTGGGGTAGATGAACTTATAGCTGTTTGGGATAGTCGCCTATGCCGCGGCCAACCTAATTTTCGACGTGTATCTACTGCGGCAGACTACAAAGGTAACCGGGACCGTACCGGGCTAGAAGAAGCTCATGCATATGATGAACAAATTCAACGAGCAGTAGAGAGTTTAGGTGGTAATAACATGTTCCCTAGAAGAATGGAAGCAGATGATGTAATCGCTTGGATTACACACACGCAACAAGATAGAGAGATTACGATAGTCACGGTAGATAAGGATATGTATCAATTAATTAATGAGCATGTCAGTGTATACACACCAATTAAAAAGATAATGGTAAATAATAGTAATTTTACTAAAATAACTGGCTGTGAACATCAGGAATTTTTACATATTAAAGCTCTAACCGGTGATAAATCTGATAATATACCAGGTGTACCTAGAGTTGGAGATAAAACCGCTAAAAAGATCTACAAAAACGGTATAGAAGGTCAATTAACCGATGAAAACTTTGAAATATATAAAAAAAATCTCGAATTGATGGACCTCAAACATGGTTATACAGTACATGACCATGAGATTGAGAGTTATCAAGAACAATTTCAAGAAGTAGGCAAGTTCACCCCAAACAAAAAGAAATTCAAGCAGATATGTCTACATAATGCTGTATATGATATATCAAACAATGTAGATATGTACTTCTCATCATTTGAAAAACAGCAAGACAAGGTACCAAACGTTGTAAATTTGATATCTGAACTAAATATAGGTAGATGAGAGATCAATTTAAATACAATGACAAAGTTGAGCCTAGGATAATCAACTCCCCCTATGATGGTACACCTGTTAAACCAAAGTTAATAATTAAAACGTTGAATGGTGTACAAATAACAGAGGCTCACTGGCATTGTCCGACTACCGGAAGGTTCATCCGCAAAGGAACCGTTGAAATAAAAAAAATTGACAGAAACTAACAATTATAGTATAATCAAGGCATGACAATACTGCCGGATCAATATGTAATAGAAAAGTTTTGCCAATATGGTGGCTATCCAAAGTACAACAAACGAGCTAACGCATGGTCAGCCGGGTGCCCTGTATGTAGAGAGGGTAACAGTTGGGGTAAAAAACGGAGAATGTATTACAAGATCGAAAAAAACTATGTATTTTGTTTCAATTGCGGGTACAAGGGCAATGCGGTAGAGTTTATAAAGCACGTAACTGGTATGGAATTTGGTGAAATTATGACCGAATCATCAAATTACGACACTGACAATGTTAAGCGAGCGTTAGTAGAGGTCAAGCCCACAAAAACATTTGAATCTCCTCCGCTACCAGATGATTCTATAAATTTATATGAAAAAACACAGGTTGACTGGTGGTTAAATGATAAAAATACACCATCTAAAGATAAAAATACAATAACTTTAGCATGTAAGCAGCTGCAAGAAAGAAAACTTGACCAGGCTATAAATAGACCTAAAACATTGTGGTTGAGCTTGACTGACTATACACATAAAAACCGTATAACCATTCCATTTTACAACAGACGAGACAAGATAATATTCTATCAAACTCGTACATTACTCAAAGAACCTAACAAACCTAAGTACCTCAGTAAATCTGGTAGCGAAAAGAGTATATTCAATATAAATCAGATCAGACCGGGTATAGATACTTTATATCTATTTGAAGGACCTATAGACAGCTGCTTTGTAGCGAATGGTGTAGCAGTAGCAGGTATAACAAATGGTCCAGCTCAAGACTTAAACAACTTACAACAACAACAATTGGAAGATTATAGACTATTTGGCAAGACATGGGTGCTAGATTCACAATGGTGTGATAAAACTAGTCTAGAAAAGTCAAAGCTACTAGTCGATCAGGGAGAATGTGTTTTCATCTGGCCAGAAAACATAGGGAAACAATATAAAGACCTAAATGAGTTATGTGTAGCTATCAACAAGCCAGGTATAGGTTACAAATTTGTAGACAAACACACACACTGTGGGTTGAAAGCTAAATTGTTACTGAATCAAATAGGTTAATCGTTAGAAATCAAGTAACTTTTGAGACTCTCGCTCAAACTTCTTAAATCTTGCGCAATTCTACCAATTTTTTTAGTTTCACTACGAGAAATATCATCAAAAATAGTATCGCAAGGTGCACTGTTTATTTGTGAGTTTAAAGAATTTTCATCTAAACCATTGAGATAGTCAATAAACCCTTCAATCTCAACCACCCATCCATTGATCTTACCGGCGAACTCTGCATTTTGTTGCTTTTTTAACTCATCAGCCGGATTACCACCAGGTTCAATCCCTGTGGGTGCAATATCTGGACCAGGCTCTACATCTAACATTGCTGGGTCAGTACCAGCCTCTAACTCCCCTCCAGCTGCTTCAGCATCTGAGATAGGACCAGTCATTTCATCATCTTGTTCTTGTAAAACTTTAAAAAATCGCTCGGTAAATGTCTTCATAGTGATAATTATTTATACCTAGACATAAATATATTAAGATGGAACCTTCAGAAAAAAGCGAAACAACAAAAGAAAACTTAGTTTTTGAGGACTTAGTACAATATGCGAATGATTATACGTACGGAGCAACCAGCTCTGGTCGTAACCCCGGTTCAAACAAACTAACGGTGATGGACTTATTGAGGATCAACACAGATGATGATGGTAACGCCCCTAACGTACTACCCCATCAAATGAGTACATTTGTAGATAATCTAGGAGATGTATACATCAAAATAATTGAAGTTCAACAAATGGTTGCTCAAGCGTACAAGTCTAATTTAACTAAAAATTCTAAACAAATAAAACAGGGTCTAGTTGAAATTAATAAAAATTTACAGCAACAAAAAAAGCTTATCAAAAAATGTGGTAAATTGGTAGATAAGTTGACTTGATATATATTTTCAATAAATATTGATGTGTTTGAAATTGTAAAATCATTAACTATACTTGTATTTGTATCTGGTTCTGTAGCCGGTATCAGTTACACATTTTTAAATGCCTCGTTCCCTGGTATTTTTTTACTAGCTACGGTTGTACAGTTAGTACTGAGCTGGTTCCTTAAGACATATATAACACATACACAAAAAAGAGCATATATCGACCGACAATCTCAAATGTTATCTCAAATAGAGCAAGAAGCTACAGAAGCGCCTTGCGCGTACTGTGGATATACAAACTTAATACCAATCTCTCCGGAAGAATCAAATGATTTTGAATGTACAGAATGTGGTGAACATAATAGTGTATATGTGAACATAACAGTCGCGCAGAAGACAATACCAATTGATTCACAACCATATGAAGTGACAAACTTTAATGAAAATTTACAATCTGCAAAAGAAAAATTAAATGGACGCGCCAAAAAGTCAAGTTAGCAAACAGACGAACGAGATCCCTCCTAGTAAATTCAATCCTAGTAGGGACCAAGAACAAATTATAGACATGCAGAACATTGGGCGTAATAACAATAAATTCTGGGAACAACAAAGTGTATCTCTACATAAATGCTACAAACAAGGACAAGCATTCGCTAACAACAGTACAAAAAAGACCGCTATAGACCTGTTACAGGACATGTTTATATTACTAAAGCAGCAGTACAAAGACAATAGTGAACATCAACAACATTTTGAGACTATATTTACACAAATAAACTCCAATCTGCAGTTGATTGATGACATGGGTAATAGTGTTGACAAAAACTGTATTCTATCTATAATACAAGGTTATACCCTAGGGTGTTTACAACGATATGAAAAAGACTCCAATTGATCAATTAGAATATACAAACAAACGTGGTGAGCATATTAAAATGTCACAAGATGAAATAGCCAGATGGTGTTGCTTGATTGAAGCGGTGGATATAATAGACAAGAAGGGCAAACAAATGAATGTAGACATGGTTAAAAATAATTGGGTCAAGCCTATCGCAATACAGAAATATATTGATGAGAGATATGATACTATGAATGAAGAGATTGACCATGAAAAGCAAAATCTTCCAATAAACATCACTTAAGCTATGTTATACATTGTAGGTACTGAGATTTCTACTAAAAATACCTTTGACCCTAGGTTTCCTAACAAAAAAACTAAACCAGCCACATGGTTACCAGCCGATTTGAACTGGACACTGGGTAGAATATCACAAACCCCAGGGGCAAATACTATTGACTATATGTTTTACTGCTCTGACAACCCTCAGCGAACACATACAACAACATTTGAAAGTTGTGAAGTTGCAGACATAGCCATTTCTACAGCTAGAGGAGAGCAAATTGTCGATACTGACGATAGAGACCGGAAAGAAGTTAATACACAAGAGAAGTTCAGTCAGGTGTCAGATCAATTGAATAGAAGACAATCTCCAAATTCTAGACGTGGTGGCCGACCCGGTAATTTAGGTCGCCGGCTTGGTCGTTAGTAATAATCACCGTAAACTGCATCACCACCACCATAGTCACCGTAGTCAAAAATCTCTTTTGGTCTTATCGTTGACCAGGTTTCATCCGATTGTAAGTAAGGATCATATATAGAATCCTCATCTACTTGTGTACTACCACCTTCAGGGGTTACATTCTGCTCGAAGCTAAAATCAAAACGTTTGGCTTTGAGTAACCATATGTAATGACCCATTAACGGGTTAATTTTTTGTATATCTTGGTCCAATCGCTCTGTTATTTCATATACACTCCCCGTTCTAGGGAACACACGATCATTACCATATTCAGATAAGCGAAATATATCACCGGCTTTAGGTTCAATCTTACCTTGTTTAGCATCACCTTGACCCCCTAGTTTATTATAGAAATCTTGTATATGTATGTAAGCAGTAACTTCATCATCACTATTGATACCGAACTGACTCAATGTCAATGCATTTTCATTCAACTCTATATACATTATCATTCTAATCTCATTACTAAATGTTTGAGATGAATCTTCACCGTATAACGGATCATATGTTGCTAAATCTTCATTAGAACTCTGGTACAATATTTCAGTACCAAACTGACAAATCTGCTCTTGAAACCATCTACTATAATTGCCACGTTCATTATTATTTTTTGATTTGTCTGTAAACCGAGGACAACCATTATTGAATTTGAAAACGTTATCTAATGGTACTACACCATCCGTCAGTTCATGACACTCTGGTTTCTTGGTCACAAATGACCCATTACAAAACTCCTCCGGGTAATTATTCATTTCTCTAATACGAAATTGTTTGCTATATCATCCCACCTAACAACAATACCTGTGGTGCCCAGTTGTCGCGGCTCTGTTTTAGATAAATTTTCAATGTTATATTCATCTCTTATATAACCCAAATCGTTATCCGAAACAACGACCGGAGTAGAACTACCATGCGGAATGTTTCTGAGACGCTCAATTTTAGGATTCAAAGTAGGGTCTACCCTATCACGATCCGGTACTAAATTCTGACTTCCTTGTCTCCACGGTGTGGCTCCCATCCTAGCAGATTGCTGTCGGGTGGTAGTTTTACCTGCCACTTGTTTAGCCGTATTGAAATAGCCTTCAAATAATTTATCAAACTTCACAACATTATTTATACATATCAATAGAGACTAGACCATCCTTGCTGTTCCATTTCAGAAATTTCTGATTCTAGATAGCTATTTTGCCCGAATAACATGGGACTCGCATCAACAGAATCACCAGTTTTCTGATTGGAATACATACCTAGCGGGTTTATAAATTCTTTAACACCATAGTCTAGCTCTCTTAACACTAAAGGCCGTTCATTGTCATCATATTGCTCCACTTCGAAGTACTTATCTACTACAGTACTTTCTAAAACAATTAGACTCCATATCAAACTCATCACTCGGTCATCATAATAATTACCCCCTCTAGCCTTCCAAGTACCATTTGAATACCGGACAAAGTTTTTAAGTTCATGAACTAAAGCTTTATCATAAATATTGACACACTTCAATTGTGTTAACCAATACCTCATGTTTACTACACCTTTAAATTTGGTATTGGTGTGAGCAACAACACCTAATCGCTCTGCAGTTCTTCCTTTGATTGTAGGAGCAAAACTAATTAAATTTCTGTAACCAAATTCATTAGCTAAATTATCAACCACTTGCGCGCCACAATTGTTACGCTCTATAGCTGCTAAAGGACTACCCCAATGTTGCAATATCTCGTACAATTTTTTTGTAAACATATAGGGACTTATACTATTGCTGTTGTATGATGCCACTTGCTTGATGTTACTTAAATGGGTTATGTCTAATATTTGTATACAACTAGCATCTAAGTTTACACCTTCGCTGACATCAACCCCAGCAACGTATATGTTATCCGGATTGGGCTCTTCCCATAGCAAATACTTACCATCATCAAATATAAACTCCGGTTCATGACAAGTATTTTTCATCCGCTCATGTAACTCGTCATCGATAGTACTCTCCCCAGTTTGTAAAAATTGACAGCCAAACTCTTGGTCAAAAGCTTCTTGACTACCCATATTCGATATTTGTTCCTGCTTCCAATCCTCATCTCTACCAGGAACCTCCCACCAGTCGATCCTACCAAACTCCCACCCATTTGTTTTGTTTTGCGCTCCAGTGTAAAGCTTATGAAATAGGTTCTCAGTCCCGTTAGGTGTACTACTAATGAAAATTTTACTCTTCTTGAAACTACTGATGATCGGATATACACTCTTCCAAAATTCTTCAACTAAATGATTGTCAATGAACGCTAACTCATCTAAAATTAGTACGTTACAGCTCTGCCCTCGAGCAGCAGTACCTGTTGTGGTACTGATACCAATTGTGGTACCATTGCCTAGTGTCATGCTCGTTTTACCGTATTCTGTAACACCGGGTTTCAACCAGTTAGGAAGCTCTTCATAAGCCATCCGGACACGTTTGAAAATCTCAATAGCGGTACCCTCTTTGTTGGCTACAATCAATATACGCTGATCGTCATTGAAACACGCGTTCCATAATGCATATACAGTCATCAATGTAGTTTTACCCACCTGTCTACTGGCTAGTAATATGAAAAATCTATTGTCTCTCATCTGCCGGATCACCTTTTTCTGATAGCTATGCAATTTGATTGAATGTCTCCCCTTCTCGCTAATTATAAAAAAGAAATTCTCAGCAAAATGTAAGATGTTCTTTTTACTCTTCCGGAGATCGGACAGCATTTTGGGTGTCCACTCGAATTCTGCTTCTGGGGTAGGTAAATTTTGATTACCTAGATAATATTGTGATTTTTTATTCAAACTATCAGTATTTATACCACCACATGCATAAATAACAGTATGACACGTGTAAACACTTTGAACGAGATAGCGGATATTTATTTCAGCAATAACCAATTACTAGCAGAGAAAGCTGATAATACAGTCGGTAAACATTCTGCCGGTAGCGAGATTGAGGATGAAAAGAAAGCTTCTAAAAAACCAGCCAAAGGTACTGGACCAGAATCTGCCGAAAACTACGACAGTAAAGTAAATGAAGCCGGTGGTACTGGAGCAAGAGATGAAAAAAATCAATACTCAGCCGGGAAAACTGCTAACGAGAGTATAAATAAACAAGACATGAGCAAGAAAAAAAGTATTTTTGATAAACTATATGAAGACGTCCTAGGTGGCGACGACGATGATTTAGAAATGGGCGGTGGCTTCGATGCGTTCGGTGATGATGAAGGTATGGAAGATGATGAAATGGGAGGCGGTGATGAAGTAACATTGACGCTACCAAGAGATATCGCAGAAAAATTACACGAAGTTCTTATGGGTCAACTCGAAGGTGGTGACGATGATATTGAAGATATCGAAGACACAGAAGATATGGATGAGCTTGACGAATATAGCCATGATGACGAAGAAGACGATGAAGTGATGCAAGAAGCACCAGATGCTCAAGAGATTGGCCATGCAATTGTCTCTGATATAGATCGTGGTAACCTCAAAGGTAAGAGCAACAAAGTTGGTGGATCCGGACCAGCCGCAAAGAGTGGAAGTGGTGATGGTGACGGTAAGCTCAAAGGAGGTAACCCGGAACCAACTGATCTAGGAGATCATTCTGGTGCATTAACCGGTAAGAACAACAAGGTATCTGGAAAAGTCCGCGGCAAAGGCCAAGAGCTATTCGATTGATAACAATTTAACCAAAACCAAACACAATCAAACCACCCACGGGTGGTTTTTTTGTGGCAATATAATAAGCCAATCGTAAATTATTACGATGAATGCCGGTACGTATTATAGTGAAGCTATGCAAGACTACACAAACCCACAGGATTTTGTGATGCATTGTAAAGATGATACACAACCAGTTGCTGTTGTAGGCAATGGCGGTAGCTTGGAGACGTTAACTGATACCCAAATAGATTTGATAAATCAGTCACGACTGTTCCGATGCAACTGGGCGTTTCAAGACCCGGGCAAGATAAAAAAACAATACGCTATATACTTTTCACAAGCTTATGCTGGCTCACTAGAAAAAGATTTAAAAAATAAGGTAGACAGCGCTGTCGCCAGCAATAATATATACATATATAGATACATAATACACGTATTATACAATCACAACCCGATGTGCTCATTAATATCCAGCGATGGCGTCGCAGTATGGCCTACAAGTGGCATACAGATGCTGTTGCAAGCTGCATTCATGATTAGACCTCCAAAATTATACATTGCTGGTATAGATATGTACACACACAAAAGAAAAAAATTACATTTATCCGGTCAAGAGACATTAGATTATTTGAAACAGCATGGTAAAAAATTCAGTGACAGTCCAGCTATTAGTGCTGGTATTGGTTTTGGAAAGGATAACATGACGTTGGTCAATCCAGAATATTTTTCAAATGTAATAATTGATAAAAAATTTACATATCATAATATAGAAAGTGACATGTTGTTAGTGTTCAATGCATTCGCTCAATGTATATTGAACAAAACACAGGTTGAAATATTTCAATGTGATATTTTATCAAAAATATATGAATTGACAAAATCCAACATGAGTATAGTTACAAATTATTTTGAACAAGGTCATGACCCGTTGAACAATATTTCAAAGAAAAAAAGTTCGTACAACATGTGGAGATTGATACACCATGCTAAGAAGTCTGTACTACCAGACTAAATAGTTTAATGGCGGAGCTCAAAAAAGAAGTAAGACAATCATATTTAAACAAAGCCCGGACTGACAAATTCCGAATAGTTGTTCCATTACCATCAGTGTTGAGGAACAAAGACACGAGAATAGTTCGAAGTAAAGATTTTGTAGATAAAGACTCTATAAATTTTAGTATTTTCGCTATCAACATACCCACGATCGCTGTCGAACCGGTCGATTTGAAGTTTGGTGGCCAAACCCCACGTATAAGCTCGCTAGCCAGAGCCCCATTCGATCCGGTGGAAGTCAAATTTGTGATAGACAACATGTATGCTAATTACTGGTTATTATATTCATGGTTGAATCTCATGCATGATGAAGAATCCGGTCACATGATCAAAGCAAAAGGGTCGAGTCAGCCTTTAGATCAATATGTTACTGATATAAAAGTTTCTGGGATTGATGAATATAATGAAAATGTAATTGAATATACATTCACCCGGTGTGTACCACAGTCTATAGGTGGTATAAACTACAATTATCAAGAAACAAACGAAATAGAAAGCAGCTTTCAATTTAGATTTCACCAATTAAAAATTAAAATTGTCTGATATCTAGAAAAAATTGAGCATGATGCGACTAAATACTTAGGAAGGAAAATTTATTATGGCAAGAACAATTCAATCCCCCGGTGTAGAAATTAATGAGATAGATCTGAGTTCACGTACAGTGTTCCCAATTGGCACAAACGTGCACATACAAGGCTTTTCAGCCAACGGACCTACTGATGAAACGTTGACAGTAAGTACATTCTCAGAATTCGAGACAATATATGGAGCTCCAACCAATGCAGCTGAAAGATATTTTTATCACACAGTCAAATCCGCATTCAACAGCCCCGCGAACATACTGGTAACGAGATTACCATATGGTAACAAGAAAGGTGAAGGCTTCACAGATGAGCTTTACAGTGCCCTTGTGCTACCAGTGAGTGGAGACGATCACATTGCTGAGCCACTGACCGGTAGTTACTTAACTGACAGGGTAGCATCCGAAACACCTGATGGTGACGGTTCCGGAACAACCAAATTGGGTAGTGTTTCTGACAGCACACAATTGCAATTCGGTGTACCTATCAGAGTTGACCTGCTCCCAGAAGAATACCAAGCAATCAAAAACGGTGAGATTTCATTTGAAGAGAACTGCCTGGTACCATTCACCACCGCCGGAGTGATTGACTATACAGACACTATATTCACCGGAAATGCAGATACCGATGCGGCAAATGCATGTAAGTTTGACGATTTACCAGCGTATGATCCAGGTGATGGTAGTGTTGACGCGACAAATTACGACGCTGATGGAAAACGGAAGTTATCCGCTTTTGTCAAACGCGCCAAATACTCCGGTATGTTGTTAGTGAACAAAGCACAAACAACAATCAACACATATTTTGAAGGTTATTATCTCGCATTTGGTGACAACATGCAGTTCGCTATCAACGATGGCACGGACAATGAGACCAACTTTTATGATGCACTAGATGGTTTGAAAACATTTGGAGAAGCTGGTACGTATTTTGATACCCCATCAGCGCGACTCAATTTCAAAACCACTGCACATACAGTCACTGGTGCTCAAGGTAGTATAAGTGAAGTGTTTGAAAACATCCCTAGTTTTGATATAGCCAATGATGAAAACAGAGACGTTATTGGACTTGGTGTGTTCAAGTTGAGAAAAAGTATATATGCTACTGACACAACCATGTTAGACTTCGGTCTAGATGAGAGTCATGTAGGTAGTATGGATGCTTACAAACAAACAGCTAACATCAACGGTGGTAAACCCAAAAGCTTTTACATCGAAACGGTTGATGCTAACAGCGCGCTGCTCACAGTGTTCGCGAACAAGAACATTTCCGAATTAGCCGGAACATTCTTGACAGACACTGAGAATCCATCAGTTCCAAACACCACAATCTCATTTCACCCAGAAGCGCAACGATATGCTTGGGCCACCGGTAGTTACCAAGAAGAGGTTCCTGCTAGTTCCAAGAAAAGTATCGGTAGCATAGTAGAGAAGATCGAGAGAAACTTCGAGAAACTCGCCAATCTTGATGAGTGGGACATTGACATCACTCTAGATGCTGGTTTGAGTACAATCAACACGTATGTACAGTACATACAAGAGAAAGAGAAGTACAAAGTTTTAGAAGATTGGATGAGTTCTGACCCAAGCAGTCTCGGAACAGATTATGCTAGTATCGCCAACAGTTTAGGTACGAGCATTTATGCTGCTACGGAGGCTAGTGACCCACGAGTGAGTGGCCTAACCTATCCAGAAGACAACACCATCAATGTCGCGTTTGATGATGAACTGATTGTTGATACGAGCGGTTTATTCTCTAGCGAAGTGAAAGATAGTACCGGGAATGCCGCGGAGTGGGTAGGCTTACAAGGTGGCACCACATGGTCCGGGCAAACAGTTGTTAATTCATGGAAAGCCGTCGCGAATTCATTCATAATATTTGCACAAGACCGGAGAAAGGATCATATAACAATACTTGACCCATTACGTCACATATTTGTACAAGGTAGAAACGGTGTAGCCATGAAGGACACCACAAAGAACTTCAGTCAACACGTGTTTTACCCGTTGAAACACCTGTTAGGCACTGTCAATACCAATTATGCAGCATGTTATGGTAACTGGTTGAAACAGTATGATTCATTAACCGACAAGAATGTCTGGATGCCACCAAGTGGTGTGATATCAGCATCATATGCTACAAATGATTCAGTGTATCAACCATGGTTTGCACCAGCCGGTTTCACAAGAGGCTTGATCACCAACGCGCTTGAGGTGGCAATACGTCCAAATCAAAAGCAACGTGACCAGTTTTATAAAATTGGCTTGAATCCAATCGCATATTTCCCCGGAGATGGTTATGTTATATTTGGTCAAAAGACCTTACAAGCTAAACCTAGTGCTTTCGACAGGATAAACGTCCGCAGGATGTTCTTATACTTAGAAAAAGCCGTCCGGAAAACAATTAAATACTTCGTGTTTGAACCAAACACATTCAGTACAAGGCAGAACATACTGGCGGTGCTCACACCCATATTCCAACGGGTAAAGAGTACGCAAGGTTGTTATGACTACCTGATAGTATGTGACGAGCGGAACAATCCACCAGTGGTGATTGATAGCAACGAATTAGTTGTTGATATATACATTAAACCAGTAAGAGCAGCCGAGTTCATCTTGGTCAACTTCTACGCAACCAGAACTGACCAAAACTTTGGTGAGTTGATTGGATAAGGGGCCGCTAGACTAAATAATTTTAGGAGAAAAAAGATATGGCAGATATAACAGATTATGATATTGAACACTTTTACGACAACTTAATTGTACGTGAAGTCGCTAGACAGCATCAATTCCGCGTAACCAGTATTAGTACAGGTTTCGGTCAGGACGTACCGGAAGGTATAAATGACTTGGAAAACAAGCTTCTAGTAGAGAGCACAACCCTTCCGTCCCGGAACATCAACAATGTAAGTTTGAATTTTCACGGGGTGGACTTCAATTTACCAGGAAACGCTAAGTATAGTGGTAGTGATGCATGGCCAGTGACTTTCCGACTTGATCAACAATTGAACATTCGTCGTATATTCGAGGACTGGACCACAGCAGTATTTGACGACCGGACTACCGCAGGTAGTATCGTTCGTAGTAATGATGCTTATTTGGTAATAAGTTTGTTTGACCAGATGGGAGCTTCTCATGACCAATATGTGTTATGGGGTGTGTATCCAACAGAGGTCGGATCACTCGATTATAATGTAGGAACCGACGGAGACGTTGTCACATGTCAGGTAACACTAGCATATCACTACTGGAGTCGTCAAGGTACGAACGCATTTAACAATCGTGCGATTGTTGCTGACCCATCCGATGGTGGTGGAGTTCAAAACTCCGCTAGCACGTTCGGTGGTAGTGCAAATGCAGAAACCGGCCTGTAAACCGTATCAATATTCTCAAAAAAACCGTGCAGCAATGCACGGTTTTTTTTTGTTTTGATAATTGAAGTGGTTGATTAAATAATTATGTGACTGATCATGTAAAATTCCCACAACGTTACAGTACTGGTATAAGTCAGGGCCAACAACGGTTTGACGAGTTTGAAAGACTGTTATTACATAACTGGAGCACGGTGTTGGCCAACCCAACAATGTGGTTCATTGCATATAGTCATATACCTCATGGAATCCGTGGGTTGGATAGAGACAACATATTAAATAAAGAAGGTCCAAATCAATACGCGCAGTTGAACAGTAACCAACATAACATAATAAATGCCATGACAAACAGCCGCGGCTGCATGCTGGCACATAGTGTAGAGACACCCATGATAGCGGTTGATGCCAAACGCGACCAACCTAGACTAGGTGGTTACTATGGAGGTCTTGTGTCAGAAATTATTAACGAACAAAATCAATTGATGATTGAATTCCGGGAAACCCATAGTTCAATTTCAGAATTCATACTGAGACCATGGATAGAAATGGTTGCGAAAAATGGTTTCATAGCTAGACCACCTAGGGATCCTAGAAACGTCAAATGCCGGATATGGATGATGCAACTTGGTAAAGTCGGTCCTGGTACAGACCCTATTGAGAGAAAGATATGGCAATTTGTGGATTGCGCACCGGTAGATGTGTCAACTCAGAGATATGCACATGACGGAACTTGGAATGCTAGTGATATGTTTTTCACGAGTAACTGGGTGTATTCGCATTACACTGTGTCTGATGTACAATTTGATAACATGAGCGAGATGTACAAGAAACATGTTGAAAGTTCCGCGATCCGTCCACAACCCGGGCAACGGACAAGTGGTAGGGTAGGTGAAAACGACGGACCTGCCGCAGAAATTACAGTTCTTTAATAGTTGCGAAAAGTAACATCATTGTAAATACTTGAATGGAATGGACTGTAACAGCACCTGTTATATCACATGAAAAGAACTACCGGTTTCATCCAATAACCAACAGACATCATGAGATAATCATAAAATACTGCATGGGTAAGGATGATGGTGGGTTAGTGATGTACCTCAAAGATATGTTGAAACAGTTGGTAGTGGATGACGTAGATATAGAATCAATCCCGGCATTGGATCAACTGTTTTTGTTAATACGTTTGAGATCTCTATGCATAGGTACTCGACTAGATGTTATTTTAGAGTCTGAAAATAAATCAAAACATAGAATATCATTGATTGATATACAAAAGAGTATAAACGAGTATTATATTCAACCCACCACGATAAGTGACAGTACCGGCACCGTACAAATACATATACATTACACTAGCAGCTGGACGTCCCATGATTTAATAGATTACATACAGGAAGTTACTATAGATGACACACCGGTCAAATTCAAACAATTGTCATCAGAACAGCAAAAAGAACTGGTAGAACATTTAGATACTAATCATACTAGAGAAGTAGAAGATTTTATAACCAAACTTGAAAATAGTATAACGAAAATGGTGTTTGTACAGATACCAGGTGAGGAGGACAATATTACAATGGCATCTGATCAATTCACTCACATATTACGTATTGTATACTCAGACACTCTCAACAATTTTGTAGAATTGATGTATGTATTTGTTAAAATTTTAAATTTTACCCTCTCAGATGTAATGAATCTCACACCTAGTGACACACAAATGTACTATCAGATGTTTGTAAAGGAAACAGCCGAGAGAGAAAAGGCACAGAAACAATCACAGGCACAAAACAGTAGTAGAAGTGTATCTTCAAGAGGTTAATGTTGAATAATCTATATACAGAGTAAATAATATCATGAGTAACCCGGAACAGTTTAACCAACTATTACAAAATTTAAAACAAAAGAATGAATCCAGAACGCTTAACATCTGGATACCTTCGTTGAAAAGAGGTGTAGAATTCAAACATCTTACCCTCAATCAACAGAAAAAACTAATACAAAGCTCGATCCGGGAAAATTTACTCAAACTGGATTTCAGCCGGAATATCTATCAAATATTAGTTGATAACCTCATGGATACTCAAGTTGATGTTGATAAGCTCAACGTTGTAGATATGATCAGCATAGGATTATCCTACCGCGCGACAGATATTAGCAGTGACTACGGTTTTTATCTAGATGATGTACTGTATCCGATTGACTTGAACGATACATGCAAGCAAGCACGAACAATCGACTATGGAAACATGTTTGAACCGGAGGTAATTGTTGCAGATAATTATCACGTAACAGTACAGGTACCATATATAAAGACTGACAAACTAATGAATGATAATCTATTTGAGAAGTATAAAGACATTCCAGATGAAGCAGAAGAACTGAAAGATATTCTATCTGATGTTTATATACATGAAGCATGCAAGTATATCACACATATTGATGTAACATCCGATGGTGACGATCCTAATAACCCACCACTAGAAGTAGACTTTACGCAATTGACAGCCGCACAGAGGCTGGAAATAATAGATCAGATACCATTAACAGTACTAAATCGACTAGTTTCAGTATCTGACAAGGTACAAGAGATCGAATCTAAACTTCTAGATGTTGATTTAAACGGTGAACCGGCTACCATTGTATTGAATTCTGCGTTCTTTACTTAAACGTCTGGGCATAAATACTAGTATAGTTTATGCCGGAGCAACAGCCAAAGAAAGTAAAAGAACAAGAGCAACCAGACTTCCGGTTGCTCCGAAAACAACTGCATGAATTTGCTACAGCCCTAAAACCAACAACAGGTACTGTAAAGAAATTTACAAAAGGCTTAACACAGCTAAAAGATGTAACAATAAAGAGACTAGTCGATCATGATGAACACGAGACAAGTTCTACCTCCCCGGCGGTCCCTAAAACAAATTTACCGAATATAACTAGAAGTGTCCCGGCTGCAGAACATGTCAAAACAGTCACAACTGCAACCACACCTGTAGATGAAAACCTACCAACCCCTCAGGAAACAAAACCTAATCAAATATCATCAGACCCTAAGGATTTCACCCCCATATTCAAGACAATACATGGATTAAGAGATGTGTCTAAAAACGTGTTTAACACTATAGAGCGTACAGGTAACATGCTGTATAAAGAAGTTGCTAAGACTACAAACATTAGCTTGCAGCAGATTAAAGAACATAAATTACCAGACACGGGTCCCAATACTAGCGATAAGAGTGTTAAGAAAATATTAGCAGATGAAACTTCTACCAATTCCCCGCAGCAACGAAAATTAAACACACCGGGAACGAAATCTGATCAGCAATTGAAGTTACCCGCTGTAGATGAAACCTCTGCTAAAACCACTGGTCAACGAGAAGCAAAAAAAACCGGTCCGGAAAAGGTTGAAGTAACAAACATTGATGAATTAGGAGAAAAAATTGCCGAGCTTTTGAGTGACAATTTTGATGAACTATCAAAGATAATTGCAACTAGCGCTAACACGAGCAACAGTACCGATTCAAGTGACTCTGGTGGCGGTTTGTTAGATTTGCTTGGTTTTGGAGCCGGTGGAGCTGCCGCTAGTGATAAAAACAAGAAAAAAACCAAGAACAAGAGTAAAAGTAAAACCGGAAAATCAAAACCTAAGACTAAAGGCGGTTTTTTTAAAAGTATCGGGTCTAAACTTAAAAATTTCGGTGGAAAGGGCAAAATTGGGGGTTTACTCAAAATTGGAGGTATAGCCACCGCCGGTATTGCAACCAAATTAGGGTATGATAAACTATCCGGATCCGACACCCCGGATAGTAAAGCTACTAAATCAAGTAACACTAAAGGAATTTCCAAATCAACTGCTAAATCTACTAGTGGTATAACAGATGCAGCAAAGCCTAGTACGACACCAACCAAACCACCTTCATCACCGACCAAAGCACCAGCACCCGCGGCCAAAGCACCAGCAGCACCTTCAACCCCGGCCAAACCACCTTCAACTCCGACCAAACCACCTTCAACCCCGGCCAAACCACCTTCAACTCCGACCAAACCACCTTCAACTCCGACCAAACCACCTTCAACTCCGACCAAAGCACCTGCAGCCGCGGCTAAACCAAAACCTAAACCAAAACCTAAACCTAAACCAAAACCTAAACCTAAACCAAAACCTAAGAGAGGGTTTTTCGGTAGAATGTGGGACAATACAAAGTCTGCTGCAAAATCAGCGGGTAAAGCAGTAGTAAGTGTCGCGAAAGACCCGATAGGAAGTGCGAAAAAGGCTGGTAAGGCAGTTCTAGCTAAAGGTAAATCTGCTGTAACATCAGTCAAAAAGGGTGTAAAAACTGCAGTAAAGTATGCCACCAACCCAAAACTATTAATAACAACTGCTAAAGAAGCGGTAAAGAAAAATGCAAAGACTGCTCTAAAAACTTTGGTTAAATTACCTATTATTAGTGTACCATTAGAGGCACTATTCGGAGGTTTAGAGGTAAATGAGATATTAAACAACCCAGAACTATCCCCTAAAGATAAGAAAACCCAAACCGGAGCTGTTGTAGGTAGATCTTTAGGAGGTTTAATAGGCGGTGCCGGTACAGTTGCTTTAACAACGTTATTCACCGGTGGTGCTGGTGCTGCTCTCGGAGCAATTTCATATATGGGCGGAGATTTTGTAGGTAGGTTGGTCGCCGATGGTATTATGTCAATATCAAACGTTGATGAAGTGTTAGGTGATGTGACCGGAAGCGCATTTGGTTTAGATTATGGTGAGGTTGAAAAATCTGAAAACACCACCCCGGAAGAGTCAGCAAAAGAAGCCCCGGAACTCAAAGATATAAAACCATCCACACCAGCAGCTAAACCGATCGCTATCCCGGACAATAAAACAACAGTAACACCGGACCAAATGACCACGACACCTGGAAATGAATCAATAACTCAAGGTCAACCGGTCGGTGTAAAACCACCCACCTTTAGCACTGCCGCAGGAGCGAAGGAAGCTGGTACCAACAGGCGCCGGAATTCCAAGAACCCAATGGTTCGCCGAGCTCAGGCAAACTTGGATCGTATGCCGGCAAAAACCACCGGTAATACTACCTCAGTGGCTGGTGCTACCATCGCTGGTGCTGCACTGACTTCAACAACGCTTGCAGATACACCTACTAATCCGATCGGTTATGCAACTCCCGGTCTAGCAAACAATCCACCGGTAGATAGACAACAACTACTATCAGAAAACCCGCAAATAAAACCTACACCCACCGCG
>Ga0222717_10000438_pt1 | contig 35958 bp, 28 predicted proteins | sample C33_18DmetaG_FD_165053 | JGI IMG/M metagenome (GOLD analysis project Ga0222717, IMG submission 165053) | Estuarine water microbial communities from San Francisco Bay, California, United States - C33_18D | ecosystem: Environmental > Aquatic > Marine > Unclassified | place: USA: California... | reverse complement strand
CACATCAGGAGTTTTGCCCGCCTCTTGTGAGAGGTGGCACCAAAAACAAACGACCCGACCTGAAGTGTATCAGGCCGGGTCGTTTAAATCCGGTTGGAAAATTCGTTCGATTTAGATGTTTAGTCTAAATCGCACATCGTGACAGCCGAACCGAAGTTCATCGTCATCTAGGCACCTTGGCTTTTCCAGGCCAGGTTGCCGGACCCCGAAAGGTCGCTCCTGATGTTGTAAGCACTATGCGTAATCAGGATCGAAAAATCAAGAGGCAAATGAGAAACGGTGTGTCATAGGACGCCTGCCGAATGATTTTTTGTTGCCCAAATAATAAGATTAATATCTGGAGTGTTGATGACTGACGAGGCTAGAAAATGCTCGTCCAATCAAATTCTAAAAACTATCATATAGGCGAATCATGAAAATTGAACGATCCATTCGAGTCATTTTAGTAGTGTTGGTATTATGGGCACTGCTCCCGATCAATCCCTATGGTTATTACCAGTTGTTGAAGGTGGTTGTCTGTATGGGATGTTCATATCTTGGGGTGAAGACTTGGAGTGCTACTAAGGGAAGGGAGCTCGCTTGGCTGTATATTACTGCGGCGGTGATCTATAATCCATTGGTTCCTCTTCACTTGGGGCGTCCGATCTGGACACTTGTCAATATTCTGACGGTCGCTATGCTTGTTGTCATTGAGTTGAGATTGCGCAAATCATAATCCAGACTAACTGGAGATATTACCTTGAAGTCAGTCATTGATATGAAAATTGTTCTGGCCGCTATAGCCATTCTTTTGAACTTGATCTCGGTTCTGCCGAGTGTCGGCGAGGGGACTCAATTCTCAAATGGGGATATTCATGCCGAAGCGAGAAAAACTCACTGGCTAACAATCAGTGGTAATATCCGCCACAACAAAAGCTGCCGATGGTATCATAATAGCAAAGGGCGCCCGTGTCGCAAGGATGAGGGAAGAGCTTGTAAGAAGTGTGGGGGGTGATGCTTTCGTGGTCTTGTTTTGTCTTGATTTCTGTTTTTAGAGTGTATTGGGTTCGGGTATGAGTGATTTTTCAAAAGTTGACTTATTTGATTTGGCACGCTTTGTGAGTGCGCAGGAGCAAGATTATCAAAAAGCCCTGTCAGAGCTGAAAAACGGTCGTAAAGAGACTCACTGGATTTGGTATATATTCCCTCAAATTGACGGGTTAGGGGTTAGCTCGATTGCTCAGAATTATTCTATCAAGAGCCTGGAGGAGGCTAAAGCCTATTTGTCTCACCCTGTTTTAGGTCCCCGGTTGGTGGAATGTGCAGAGGCTCTGCGCGGAGTGGATGGGAAGACCGCACGAGAGATCATGGGATCGCCGGATGATCTGAAGCTCAAGTCGTCCATGACTTTGTTTGAGCTCGCAGATGAGTCTTTGGCAGTGTTTAGCCAGGTTTTGGAGAAATACTATGGTGGGGTTCGTGATGAAAAAACGATCTCTTTGGTAGGGTCTACACCTTACTAAAGGGCGGGGGGTAACTATCTAATCGATCATCTTATGCAAGTCTTGTTGGATGTTGGGGTCTCATGAGTGTAACATCATCAGCAGGTGTATCTACTTCCACAGATATAAAAGGTTTGTTTAATGTCGCGAATATTGAATTTATTATAAAATTGACATGTTGTGGTGTGTCCACTTGAGTAACGTGATATGAGTTTTTCCGAAATCCTGCAATTCAGCGTTCTATCCTCATTATCAGAAGCAATCTACCTACTGTATTCTCTATTGTTTGGCGTAGCTTTTTACTTCGTTTTGTGGGGCTTGAGATGGTCAATTAACAAAAAGTGGAAAGGGGGATCCAAGTGTTTGTATGCTGGCTCATTAGTAGCGGCTGCTTTGGCAGTCTCCTTTTTGGGGGTACAGGGTGCGGAGCAATACATCCAAAAACAAAAGGTGGAATTGCTTAATAGCCTCCGAGATGATGTTGCATGGAGGAGTGATGCTATGACTCGGGCATGGAATCAGCTGGATGTAGCGGATAACCAGTCTGGTTTAAAACACCCTGATGCAGGAGGATCTCAAATTAGGGTCAAGTCTATTGCTCATGTTCAGATATACACTCAGCAAGTAGCAGCCGTTTTAGAAAGTTTGTTGGGGAGTTTGCCCGATTCACCCCCAGGGGTTGAATATCGGACAGAAGAGGATGTTGCGTTACAAATAGCCAATGACAGTAATCAGATCCAATTAATGGAATACCCAGAAGATCTTAGCTTGGATAACTTCCTTGCAGATGAAGTGATGGAAATTCGCGTTGAAGAGCTGTTTGATGCTAAAAACAACGGGGTCGAGGCGAGGGCAGGCTCTCTGAACCAAGCTTTAATTATCATCTTAGCTTTGGTGTTTTTGATTTTCGGTTTTGTAACAATGAGAGAGGCTTGGAAGGATTTAGTTCGCCCTTGCTAGTTAAGACATAGAATTCAAAAATTAGACTATTACCACTATGGAAAACCACTTGTTTATAGGATTGGGCGGATTTGGAGGAAAGGCTTTAGCTGAGATTAAGAAATGCGAATATCTAAATAAAGAGGTTGTCGCAGAAAAGAGCGTCAAACCGAAAATTGGCTATCTCTATCTTGATTCAAGTGATGATGTTAAGTCTGAGTCTCGATGGAAAATTCTAGGCGAAGACGTTAGTCTAGATCCTGTTGATGTCATGAACCTAAAAGATAATGTCATGAATCTAAATGCGGTGGACACATTACCTCATATTAAATCATGGATAGGTTCTCGGGAACGAATAGCCAAATATTTAAAAGGGGCTGGTGAAGGGGTTCCCGGAGCCAATCAAAGACGTCGATTTGGTCGTTTTCTTTTTGCCTCGAATGCGGATACATTTTTGCAGAAGTTGAGAGGGAAGGTCAAGAGAGATGGTAAAGCGGAACATACATTTCATATATTTGCAACATTCGCTGGAGGGACAGGTAGTGGTGCTTTGATTGATGTAATCACGTCGATACGTAATGAATACCCCAACAGTTCGGATTATCCTATTTTTGTATATGGATTTACTACAGACAGGGTTCAGGATAATCCGTCAAACCCGCATTTTTTCTTTGCAAACCAATACTCAGTAATTCGCGATCTAAACAGCTTGATGGTAGGTGAGTATCAACCTCAGGATTTGATGCAAAGGACGGAGGTTGGTGTTAGTGATCAACAACAATATATCAAATCAGTTTACTTGATTACCCCATGTAATAAAAACAGGGTCATTTTTGAGCCAGAGGACCAAGTCAAAATAGTTGGGCATTGGGTATACCAAAAGGTAATGGCTGAGGTATTTGGTTATATTGATGCGTCGACGCAGAAGCTGTTCTCTGGAGAGGATATTTTTGGGGGAGGGTATGATGCCGAACCTGACGCTACTGGGAATAAAGCGAGATCTCTTCGATTTGGTTCTATTGGACTAAAGCGATGGAGTATCCCTGAAGAGCAGACAAAGGAGGCTCTGATGCTTGATTACCTGGAGCAAGCGTTTGAGCAAATGCTGAATAATAATTGGGATAATCAGTATGGTTATCAGGACAGCCCAGCTGTAAACGCACTCGATTTTTCAGAAATGATATCAGTTCTTTCCATTAATAGCGGTGAACAGTGGACTTTGTCTGAGACTCCAAAGTTTCCCACATTAAAGCAGGAATGGGAAAAAGCTGCTGAGGATGTCAATTTACACAATGGCTTGTCCGGAAGCGTTAAAAACCTTGCTAGGCACTTGGAAGATTACAAACATAAAAAGTTTAGACAGTCTGGGACTAAGGGGTATTTTCATGCTCGCATGCAAGGGATAGATAGGGGAGATTCTGAGGAGTTATCTCGTGAATTATCGGACTGGGTAAATCATCAGTGGCAAGAAGGCAAGATGGGCTTGAGTGAAATCCAAGAAAGCTTGAGCAAGCTTAAGGAAGGTCTAGTCATGTATGGTAAAGATTTTCAAAATTCGGAAAAATCTGACAGCGCTCCTAGCATTGATAATTTGGAAAAAAAATGGATATCTCATGCAGATAAAATTGGATGGTTATCCAAAAACTTTAACGCTGAAAAGAGAATGTTTGAGCGTTGTAAATTGGAGATGGTCGATGCGTGCATTGCCGATTCTATAGAGTTAGGTAAGCGCTATGCTGCAGGGTTATCTGAAGCATTAATGGTTAAAATTACAGGGTTGATATCAGCTTTAGATCAAACAAAGGATGTAATTCATACAACGCTAGAAACGGTGAAATCCGATCGGAAGCCATTGCTCTCAAATTTCGATGTTTCTGATAACGATAAATACGCCAAAGATATAATTGAGTTTGACCAAGACGCTTACAATCAGATCTGGCAGGCTATGAGGAAAGATCGGGAGCGTATGGATACTTTGATCCGAGAATGCCGTAAGGGTCTTCTAGACGGTGAAAATTTAGTAACTCTTTATTCTTTAGGGCGTGAAACGATTTACGAAAAGGCAGTTAAAATTGCAGAATCTAAAGTAAAAGGAGGACACGACAGAGCATGTAAAGAGAAGACTCTGGCTGGGAAGGATGTTCTGGGGCGTAATATATGGGGGGTGTTTTCGAAGCAATGGGATTCTGTCTATAAAGGTAGAGTTGAGAAATTCTTGGAAAGTTCTGTTACCCTTGCTCGTCTGTCCAGTGACCCCGATCCGGCTCAATATGATGAGGCTCTTAATCAAACAGGAGAACCGATACCAAGAGAACGTATTATGCTACTAAATCCTCTCACCGAGGGCGATCAAAACAGACGTGATCTTCATCAGAAATTTGGTCAACAAAACTCTCATGGCCGTTTGGTGTTTTCTGATCATGATAATCCATATGAATTGGTTTGCTTGAGTGTAAAATGCATTATGCCTGCTAGGTTGTTGCAAATTGTGCATGATCTACACGGCAAATATGCGAGTTGTATAAAAGAAGAACAATACAGGTATTTTTGTCATCTTGATCCAGCGTCAGAAGATCAAGAGAACCGTCCACATGTATTGAGAAACCTCCACTAGGTCTTATTTGGCTATGCTTCCACATTACAAGTGCACGGATTGTTGTGATCGGTGTCGTCAAAAGGGCGTCTTCACCATAGATGAAAATGCCATAGAAGACTGGACGTGTACATTTGGGGAAGTAGGTTGCCAAAGCAAACTGAAGTTGGTTTCTTGGGCTGAGCTGTATAAGTCCAAACTCATCAAAGGCACTGTAGTTCTTGTCGTGTTATTCACTCTGATCTATTGGGTGACTGGAGGTAGTGAAAGTCGCCAGTTACAAGAGGGTGTTGTTGCACTGCAAAAGGATGTTAAGGATTGGAATGGTGATGTTAATAAGCTTCCTCAGAATAGAGGTTTTGGTGATCCCTATGTTCAGTTGTGGAAAGATAAGGTAGATCGACGCATTGAGCTTTTAGAGGCGACCCCCTCCGATAAAATTAAGCAGGAGCTTGAAAAGCTAAAAGGAGAGTTAGGACGCTTAAATGATGAGCATAAAGAAGCCAACAAACTTAAGGTTCCCGTAGTCAAATCAACAGCTGTTAATACTCAGTATGAAAAGACTCGTAAGGAAGGCAAACAGCTAAGTAATGAAGTTGCAAAATTGAACAATAAGGCACGAATCATTGACGAAAAGCCAATAAAGAAATCGTTAACACAGATAGACCAACAAATCAAAAAAGGTGTTGGAGTGATAATTAGAAAAAGCAAACCTGAAGGTGAAGCCCCAGTTGTTGATTTGGATGCTAGTAAGGCTGATTACTTATCGGCTGTTGATATTGCCAAAACACAAGTAAAGAAAGCGATTATAGCAGAACAAGCTCGCCGCGAACAGATTAGGCGAATTAAGTTAGTCGCTATGGAAATAGCAAAAAAAGAAGAAGCCGCTAAAGCTTATGCTAAACGATTGAAGGAGTGGAATGAGGCAAAACCAGTTATTCGAATATCTTGCTCTTTGGCTATGGAAAAACGCCTCATAGCTCGGCTGATTGAAGGTTATTGTGGAAGTGTGATTGGACCTCTTAAAGACCCCGATAAATCTATTCAACGTAGGTATTTATTAAGCCCATCGAAGTCCATAGAAGTAGGACATACACTCAATGGTGGAGGTAACGATGCGCTTAGCTTTGATTTAGATAGACGAAAAGGTGAAGCATTCATCACCAATGTCATAGCATTAGATGCTATGGTAGCCCTTGTTCCAATGTCACAGCCTGTCAGCAAAATCACTCAATTTGATTTGGAAAAAGTAATGGCGGGCAAAATCAATAATTGGCAATCTCTAGGAGGCTCGAATAGCCCCATACATCTAATTGTTCCGAAAAAAGATAGCGATGAAGGGCAGGTTGTAGATGCAGCTACAAGAGCTTTACTAAATCAAAACACTAGTAAATCAGAGGTTGATTCAGTGGTAGACACACTTGCTGGTAATTCAAGAGCATTGGGAATAGGCGCGTTTCATAATTCAGTGAGTCAAAAAAGATTGATAATTTCATCGAGTAAAAATGATTCCGGATTTGCTCCGACACCATCAACCATACTCTCAGAAGACTATAGATATTCAAAACGTGTTTTCGGTCATAGTAGCAAACAAAGAACGTCTGAGGCTGAGAATTTTATGGAGTTTGTGTTGAGTGATAAGGGACAAAAGGTTGTAGCCCAAGCAGGCTATATCGACCTGAGACCAGGTGAAATAGTATATCCCAAACCTCCGCAGTATATTGAAGATGCTATCGGCGCAGATAAGATTTTAGCCGCCTACAAGGTAAATTCAAACTTTAGGTTTTCCCTCAACAGCTCTGATTTGGATATTAAGGCAAGGGCCGACGTTGAGCGCATTAAAGATAGCTTAACACTACATCTTAGCAGGAAGAAGGAGTGCTTGCTGGTAGGTTTCACCGACAATCAAGGAGCGGTAGATTACAATATGAACCTATCCCGTAAGAGGTCATCGCACGTGTCTAAACGGGTAGTCTCACAGTCTGTTCAGGGATTGGTTAAGACCTATGGGTGTGGATTGGAGTGGCCTATTGCTGATAACGAGACTGAGCGAGGTAAGGCACAGAACCGACGGGTAGAAGTTTGGATAATTGAAACAAGATGATACAAGAAATAATTGGGTTTAACGTTCCTACTTTAATTGGACTACTTTTTGTAGTCGGCGCAGGGTTTCAAATTTGGGCGATACTCACTTATCAAAAAGAATTTGGATATGCTGAGACTCTTAGGGATATTATCCAAGGTTTCTTGGATCAACCGGGCAAGGTAGAGCCGAAGAAGTCCTCTGAGCTGTTGGAAGATCAATCTATTGACCCTGAGAGCATGGTCGGCAATCGTGTCAGGGAAATTGAAATTTTCTCTGATTATGCAGGGATGGTTGCGCTCCATGATCTTGGTGCCGTAGCAGCTGAAACCGATGCAGGCAAGCTGAGAAACGCTTTCCCAGGCACTCTTATAGCCTCGCTGCTGGTTCTTGGTTTAATGGGGACCTTATGGAGTTTAAGGGAAACACTCAGTAGCGATGAGCTGAGGCAATTCGTCCAGAAGGATGGCAGCATTTCAAAGGTATTAGTTACCCAAGCATCAGACGGAAATACAGGCAATGCCAACGATGAAGCTATAGAAAAGGACATGAATACACCGGCTTTTCAGAAAGCGTTGGGTAATGTTGTGTCCGGATTCGGTGACGCCTTCATGGCAAGTATATGTGGTGTGTTGGGCACTATTCTATTAATTTCAATTCGGGTTGCTGTAAGAGCTAATAGAGAAAAATGTTTTGCAGAAATTGAAAAGTTAGCCATAGAACAATTACTACCCTACTACATTGAGCCAGAGCAGACGGCTTTGAAGAGAGCTACTGATATGTTGGATCGTGGGGCTATTCATTACAGAGAAGCCACCCGTGACATGCAGAAGCAGTCCGACCAGTTGCAAGGTTCCATTAATCAACTGACAGCATCAACCAATGAGGCCAATAAGGTGTTCGGGCCCGAAGGAGCCGTTGTTTATCAACTATCTGAATTCACCAAAGCAGCCAGTCGTTTTAACTCAAATGCTGACAACGTGGCAGCTGCTGTAGATAGCTCTACAACGGTGATGAAGGCTTTGATTGTGGACTGCAACAAGTTACTTCAATCTCTTGAACAAAAGACTCAGGCGCAAAGTGAACTGCAAATAGCCACTGGTAAACAGTTGGAAGGAGTTATTCAAAAACTGGAAAAGACGATGGTTCAATCGAATGCCGCCTTGTCTAAAAATATTACTAAGCTAGCTGATTCAAATACAGGTGTCAAGGAATCGCTAGAGCAACAATCTAAAGCTCAGTTAAAAGCTCTGAATGATGTTACTGTAGATTTGTTTAAGCGCTTGTCTGAAACATTTAAATCTTTGGGTGAGGATAATGAGTCATTGATCAATCGATTGATTAAATACACCAATGAGCACAACAAAAAGAATGATTCCGTCCAGGAAGATCTAAATAAGATGATCAAAGGTATAAGCTCATCTATAAACGGGCTAGGTGATAAAAATAAAGAGTTCGTTGATGCTCTTGTGGCTCAGAGTAAAGACTCATCAGAAAGAAGAGAAACTGGGTTGAGCGCTTTTGGAACTCAAATTAGAGAACTGAAAACTACCGTTGATAGCTTCACTCAGAGCAATACCGAAACATCAGGCAAGTTGCTTAAGCACCTCCAGGATAGTGATGAAAGCAGTATCCCTAAACAAAAGGAACTTAATGAACTCATCGCAAAGCTTTGTGATAAACTCGACAATCTCAAATTAGAGTCTGGGGATAAAGAGGAAAAACATTGGTGGGGAAAGAAGAAGTAGGCCTAGGAACAATAATCATAAGGTATGAGATACCGAAGGAATACAGAGGAAACCAATTTTTGGGCTGGCTATGCTGATTGTATGCTAGCCCTGTTTATGATTGCCTTGGTTTTATGGATTCTGAGTGCGGGAATAACTGCTTTCACGGATAGTAAATTGGCAGGCGTTGTGGATGAAAATGAACGCTTGAAAAAAGAGAATGCTAAACTGCGTGAGGATATTGAAAAAGATTCTGACTGGTATGTGGAGTATCAGAAGAAGCTAAAAGAGCTTAAGAGACTGAATGAACGGATAGCTATGATGAAAGCATTACCACCAAAGGTTAAAGCATTGGAAAGTAAGCTTTCTTTGGCTTCTGATTGGTATAAAAGGTATGCTGAACTGAATAATATGAACGTGGTTCAAGTTCAGGCAAGGCAAAAGCTAGAAGAGGAGGTAGCCGCTGTTGACGTAAACAGCGTTGAGAACGCCAAAGTCATAGATAGTTTTATTGGGAGGGTAAATAAGCTGAAGGATGATAATACTAGGTTGGTAGAAGCCAATAATGGGCTAATTGATGATAATGCCGATTTAAAGAGGTGGAACAATGCATTGCTAAAGAAAAACGAGAAGGTGTTGGTTGAGATTGCAGGGACAGGAGAAACGTTCGAATCAGGCAATGCTGTTATAAATTCAGATTTTCGTGAAAAATTAGAAGGTCCTGAGGGGCCCTTCGCTAATATGGCTTCCCAGCTAAAAAAGCGTGACGGGAATAATGTAATTCTTGAAATCATAGGTCATACTGATGGTGAGCCCGTCAGTAAAAGTAAACGTAAACTCGGGAATTTAGATGACAAATTGCCAGATTATCTTACAAAAAATAATTTTGATGTTAGGGCGCTTATTCCTGGATCGAATAATGATATAGGATTACTCAGAGCCTTGGCTATTAAGAAGGCTTGGTCTTCATATGTTAAGAAACAGCCTAATAACGCTAAGATGAGATTAGTCGATATTTATTGCTACTCTGCAGGTCAGACGCAGCCTGTAAATGGGAATTTGAAACTGCCAGACACTTATTCGATTAAAAACGCAGCATCACGTAGAATTGAAATGCGACTTCGGAACCTTGATTAGAGGTAGCTCTGTTAATTAAATGATCACGAATCATGGCTAAGAAAAATATCTATAAACCTCTAGTATTGATGACCTTAATGCTATTGCTGCAACCTTTATTTTCGGCGCCATCCAGTAATGAATTGGTTGCCTATCCTGCAGTCATGCAGAAAAATCAAGCGTGGGCCGATGGAGACAGCTTTCTTGTGGTCCTAGACGACAAAGGAAAAGAGAGGGTTGAAACAATTCGACTCTACTATGTGGATTGCCCGGAGACCGTTGCTAATGGTGATTCTGGAAAGCGTCATGTGAGGACTCAGTATCGGTATTTTGGACTAGAGAAGGGAGTGGATGCTATTCTTGTTGGTAAGCAGGCAAAAGCACGTTCGGAGGACCTTCTTGCGAAGCCGTTTGTTGTGCATACCACTGGGGCTCGTGCCATGGGCAGGTCAAAGAAGCCGAGGATTTACGGAATGGTCACTCTTTCGGATGGAAGAGATCTCGCCGCAGTGCTTGTGCAAGAAGGGTTAGCTCGTGTGTATGGCGTGAAAAAAACAAGGCCTGATGGCACTAGATCGAGTGAGTATGAGCAGTATCTCAAAGATCTTGAATTAGGCGCAGCAGTACTGAAAAAAGGCGCTTGGGCAAAAAGCAACCCAGCAAGAGTTGTCGAACTTCGCGCTAGAGAAAGAGCAGAAGCTAAGGCCCTCGATGACGTGGTCGAGGGAGGGTTGTTTTCATCGCTTACTGAGGAGGATCCAATCAATTTGAATACTGCGACACTTGAAGAACTTAAGCAGCTTCGGGGGGTTGGTGATGTGATGGCTAAGCGAATCATTTCTGCTAGGCCATTTGACAAGATCGAAAAACTTAAAGCTGTTGAGGGTATCGGCGATAAAACTTTTGATAAAATGCGCCCTTTTGTGAAAGTGGGAAAAGGTAAGTAGCAGTTGGTTTTCGTTTTGTGAAATTCCTCGCGCGCTAGTAGTATGGGACATTCTTTGGGTGATATTATGTTGGCTATAGATATTTGGTTGTGTTAGTATTTTTGCCATGAGCGGATTTAGTGGAGGTGGAAAAGTGCAGATGCGGCGTATTTATACCATTGTGGAAGCGGTCAAGGGTGGGGGGTATCCAAACTGCAGGAGCTTGGCAGATCGACTAGAAGTGACTCAGAAGACGATCCAGAGGGATGTGAACTTTATTAGGGATCAGTTGGAGCTGCCCCTTGAATATAATAAGGGGATGCATGGTTATGAGTTTACCAGTGACGTGACGAACTTTCCGGTGTTTGAGGCCCAGGTGGAAGATCTAGCTGCTATGTTTCTAGCTCGTCATGCAATGAAGAGCGTGAAGGGCACGAAGCTGGCGGAAGCTTTAAAGCCGGCGTTCGAGCGGTTAACGAGGCAACTTGACGGCCAAGTCAATATGAACTGGGCGAGTATGGATCAGGTGTTTACTGTGAAGGAGGCTGGTGTGGTCGATGCGGATCTTACTCTGTTTGGTAAACTTGCCGAGGCGGTCCTCAATCAACATGAAGTGAGTTTTTCCTACCGCAAACTAGGGGATAAAAAATCGATCAAGCGACGATTGCGGCCGTATCACGTCGGTGAGATCGATGGAGGATGGTATGTGGTGGGGCATGACAACATGCGTGATGGGCTAAGGACATTTGCCATTCAGAGAATCAAGGGGCTAAATGTTCTGAAAACAACTTTTGAGCGGCCGGCAGACTTTCAGATCGGGCAGCACCTCGGGGGGAGTATCGGAGTCTGGGATCATAATGAGGCTGCACCAGAGGAGATTGTTGTGGTAGTGACTGGCTGGATGGCCCGTATCGTCCAGGAACGGCTCTGGCATCCCACGCAAACGACCCGAGCACTTGATGACCACGGAGAAAAAGTGGAGCTGAGGATGCAGCTAGGTAATCTAGAAGAGGCAAAGTATCTAATCCTGAGCTGGGGTCGTGATGCTCTGGTTGTGAAACCAAAGAAGCTGCGTGATGCAGTGAAAAAGGAAGCCGCTGCTGTGGTGAGAGCATACCGCAAGTAGTGCTCATGGACAGTTTCTAAGCTAGAAGATAAAGGTGGACTCTAGCAAGGTGGGAGTTGCGGTATTTATCGTTAGTTTACCAAATTAGGTTTTGGTGCTGTGGTCGCCAAGGTGGTCTAACTTGTCCATGACCTCTTGGAGTTGATTGCGGAGGACCATGATGCATTCGTCACGCTCGAGTGTTGCGATTCCTTGGTCATCGTTGCGTTTGAGGAGCTCGTGGAGCTGGCGGTCGGCAACTTCTTTTTGGGCTTCGTCCATACCATTGACGACAATGCCGATGAGGAGGTTAAGCATGATCATGGTGCCAAGCATGACAAAACTAACAAAGTAGGCAGCTCCGATCAATGGTTGTGCCTTGGAGGTGATGTCCATGCCGGCGGTGCTTTGGTTATAGCCTGCGTAGCCCTCAGATCCGTAAATCTGGATGTACATGACATCGGTCCAGTCTTCTAGGGTGACTACGCGGAATAGGGAGAGCAGTGAGGTCCATAGGTCTCCGAAGTGAATTGGGTCATTTTCGCGGAAGAGGATGACACCGACAACGGCGTAAACATAAAACAGAATAAAGATGAGGATGGAGACATAAACCATGGAGGGGAGGCTGCGCATGAGGCCTGATACAATCACTTGGAGGCGCGGTATGGCGGTGATGAGTCGCAGCACACGAAGGAGCCGAAATAGGCGCAGTACGGCAACGTAGCCACCGCCGAAGGGAAGGAAACATACAGCGACGATTATGAAGTCGAAGACGTTCCATCCGTTGTTAAAGAACAACCATGGTTTCGGGGCTTTGGCGGTCATTTTGAGTAGGATCTCAATGGTGAATATGCCAAGGATGATGGTGTCTAGGGCGTTTAGTAGTGGTGCCCATCTGGTTTCCATTTCAGGGAAGGTTTGGATGCCTACGAGGACGCCCGCGCAGACGATTACAAGGATGATGGCACGCGAAAATAGTTTCGATTGTACGATGCTGTTTGCGATCCTGACGGGTGAGTAGTTTTTAGCTGATAGTTCTCCGATCATTTTTCAGGTAAGTAAGATGATTTGCCGGCTGGGCAGGCATTGCTGGCTTGGTGTGCCAGCTGGTAAAACGAAGTGGATGGTATGTCAATTACAGAGGCTGTGGTGCCTTGAGTGTGGCAGCTGCTGTGCGCGGTTTTACGTTTGGATCATGCTTGGATTTGCATGATTTTCCCCGTGGCGTCTCGTGCCGGGTTGCCGAGGTGAGCTGCTGGTATGACATCAGCATTGTTGGCGATGATTCTGTGCGCGGACCAGAGTGCGGCAAAGGCGTCGTGGAGGTCGTTCTAGTTGTTTTCGCTTTGCTCGGGGGTGATCTTCACAGCACATGATTTGTAGTTGGGCTGGCGTGAATGTGGATCCACGGAGTCGTGAGTGAGGAGGTTGGCCTGCTCGTAGTGCATGGGGATGAATACTTGGCCGGCTTGCACGGTGGGTGTGATATATGCATCAACGCGGATGCTGGCTCTGCGTGAGGTTATGCTGATCTTAGTCAGTGGTTTGATATTCAGTCGTTGTGCGTCCTCTGGATTGATTTCAGCATAGATGGTTTTGGGATAAAGTTTGCGTAGCACTTCGGATTTCTCGGTACGTGTCTGGGTGTGCCACTGGGCGGATGTTCCACGCCCTGTGAGTAGGATGTAGGGGAACTGATTGCATGTTGGCTCTGGGTTTTTGCGCGGTTTATCGAAGATGAAAACCGCTTTTTGATCTGGGTGGTAGAATTTACCGTCTTCAAAAAGCCTGCGTTGTGAATGTGTGGCAGGATCAATATCCGAGTCCTCATGCAAGGGCCATTGGATGCCTCCGGCTGTATCGATCATACGGTAATCTTGAATTCCGCTGATGTCGAATGGTTGCTCCTTGCTGAGTTTTTTAAGAATATGAAAAGCGTTTTCAGGGGATGTCCATTTTTTGAATAGGTGGGCGCAGCCCCAGTACTGGGCAATGAGCTGGAATATTTTAAAGTCAGAGAGCGCTTGGCCGGGTGCTTGGGAGATTTTTTTGACCATACCGAGACGTCGCTCGGAGTTGATGAAGGTGCCGCTTTTTTCACCCCACGATGCGGCAGGTAGTATGAGATCGGCGTGATGTGCGGAGTGCGTGTTGTGATACATGTCTTGCAGGCAAAAGAAGTCGAGTTTGCCGAGTAGCTTTTTGACCCTGCTTTGGTTGATCCATGAGTGAGCTGCGTTAGTGGCTATCATCCACAGTCCTTTGATGCTTCCATCTTCGATGCCTTGAATGATCTGATCATAAGCTAGGCTGTTCTGGTCTGGGATATTTTCCACCGGTATGTCGAGGATGTTGGCTACTTTTGCCCGGTGGTTTGGGTTGGTGAAATCACGTCCGCCAAGTAAGTTGGTGGTGTTGCTAAATAGGCGAGAGCCCATGGCATTACATTGGCCGGTGATTGAGTTAGCCCCGGTGCCTGGGCGTCCGATACTGCCTGTCATGAGCGCGAGGTTGATGATCGCCTGAGCTGTGCGTGTTGCCTCGTAGCCTTGGTTAACTCCCATGGTCCACCAGAAAGACACGCGTTTACCTTGATGAATAGTTGAGGCAAGCCGGTGGAGGTCATTCTCAGTAATTCCGCTGATTTGGCTTACTATGTCGGGTGTGAATTGTTCGACGTGTTTGGCAAACGCCTCATACTCTCTGGTGTGGGATTGGATGTATGTTTGATCGATCCAGCCGTTTTTGATTAAGATTTGTGCAATGCCGTAGAAAAAAACGAGGTCGGATTTTGGTTTGATTGGGTAGTGCTGAGTGGATGCTATGGCGGTCTCGGTCTTGCGTGGATCAATGACGATGATCTCCGGTGAGTTTTGATTGTTCAGTACTCGCTGCCACATGATGGGGTGGGCGATACAGAGGTTCGATCCTACCAGGATGATGACGTCGGATTCCTCAAAGTCTTGGTATGTGTATGGAGGGGCATCAAAGCCAAAACTTTGTTTATAGGCGGTTACAGCTGTGGCCATACACTGGCGCGTGTTGCCGTCGCCGTGTAGCATCCCCATGCCGAATTTTGCAAGGCTACCTAAAAAAGCCATTTCTTCGACGCAGATTTGACCCGTGCTGATAAAGGCCATGGAATGTTTGCCGTGTTTTTGTTGTACTTGTTTAGTTCTTTCGCAAAAAAACTCAATGGCATGATGCCATTCGGTTGTTTTGAATTCAGCGTTGCGGTGGGTGCGCAGCATTGGGTTGCTTGCGCGGTCGTCGGCTTGCAGCGGCGTTAGGGCTTCCCAGCCTTTGGGGCAAGCCATGCCCATGTTTACCGGATATTCGGTAGTTGGTGTTAGGTTGTGGGCTTGTCCGTCTTTTAGGTGTACATTGAGGCCACATCCGGTGGAGCAGAATCCACAGATGATGTTTGTGGTGCTGTCAGGTTGAAAATGTGCGGGGACTTGCCCAAGGCCGAAGCCTCCTGGGGAGCGAACGAGCTTCTCTGTTTTTTCGCCGCTCCATGCACGGAGTGGGGGTAATATTTCTTTGAGTGTGCGCCTCATGTGCTAGCTGTGTGCGGGGTTGGGGAGTTGTCCTGGCATTTTGTGTGCTACTACTGCTCTGAAGAAAAGTTTCCTCGCATACCATTCACTGGTAAGTATGGCTATGGCTCCTACGATAGGAGCTATTATCATGAGTGATAAGCCAAGGAGGAGCAATGACCAGCGACAGATCAGGTCTCTTCTTAGCGGGCCGGTTTGAAGGAGGGCGCTTTTTTTGGCAGAGGACCATTTGGAATCACGTGCTGAGAGTAGTGAAGGTATTTCTATACTAGTTTTTAAGAGTAGACCGATGCCTAGCATGCCAAGAATTTGTGTCGGGGTGTCTTGCTTAAAAAATGTTAGTGTGGCTATGGTAAGTACGGATCCTCCAATCAGTGTGGTTCCGTAAAAACGCGCTATGGTGTGACCTAGGCGCCAAAATTCCCGTTTGGTATCGGCGTAGACCATAACGGAGGTGAAAACTCCCAGCAGGCCAAGAACGCAACATGCTGACCTAGCGGGGGTGAGTAGATCATCGATGCCGAACCATAGGATGGCAATGGTGGCCATGGCCAATGGAGGCCAGACACCAAAAGTCACGATTTCCCGGCTTAGCCATGATTTCTTCAATCCAAGGAATGCACGCCATGCTCCGAGTGGGCTGCCGAGGTGTAAGAAGCCGACGCCGAGGCCAATGCAGGCAAAGCCAAGACCTACTATGGCAAGGGGGAGTTGCGCTGCGTTGTTTCCTGGCTCGCGGATGATATCAAGGATGCACATAGCGGTGAAAACACCCACTGCTACTTGGGTAAAAGTAAGCATCCAGACCAATGGGAGGTGACCGTGCTCTGGCATGAGGCTCTGCTCGTCGATGGGAGCCATATTTTCAGGTCGTGTTTTCTTGCTGCGGAAGGTGGTGGTTGGTTTGGTGTATTGAGAGTTGTATGCTCCGGCGATCATGTGTGGTGCTTGCTCGTGGATATTTTTATCAACGATTTTAATGGAAATGGCGCCATTGGGGCAGGATTGGACACAGGCTGGTGCTTCGCCTTCTTTGAGGCGGCCGTGGCACATGTCACACTTGCGTACTATGCCAAGTTTTGCGTTATATTTGGGAACGTCGTATGGGCACTTTAGGATACAGTATTGGCAACCGATGCATTGGTCATCTAGGTGGCGCACAATGCCTGTTTGTTCGTCTTTTTCGTAGGCTAGGGTGGGGCAACCGTTCATACATGCCGGATCAGCGCAGTGATGGCAGGCTGTGGTCACGGTCTGTTGGAAGGCGTTTTCGCTGTGGCCACCAGTAATGACTCCTACGTCGCGCCAGGATTCATCCTTGTCGAGGCCGTTGAGACTGTGGCAAGCAACAACACAGGCTTTGCACCCGGTGCAGATATCGAGGTCGACTTCAAATGCAAATTGTTCGTCTTTGTTTGGTTTACTAAGAGGTATTAGATCACGATAATATTGAGCTTGGGCTGGTATGGCCGCTTGATCGTGCTGTTTGCTGAATGTCTCAACCGCAGTGAGTGTATGCTGCTCGGTTAGCAGTTTGTCTATCAGATTGGTTGATGGTGTATGCACTGTGGAAAAGGAAAGCACTGATGCTAAAGGTAACGAAAAGCCGACATCGTGGTATTGTGGAGATGCCTATGCTATGGTTGTGAAGCAGCAGGGATTTTAAAGAGTGTTAGTTAGGGGTCGTTTAATGATAGCTGCGGAAGCGATGGCGTGTTGGTTATTTTCTCAGCATGCTAGGGGACTGCTAAGAACACTTCGTTGCCGTTGATTTTTAGCGGGTAGGTTTTGAGGTTGTCTACCTCTCCTTCTCCTAGGTGTTTTCCGTTGTTGAGTAAAAATGGATTTTTGTGCAGTGGGCAGGTAACTTTGGGACCATGTTCCGTGCTTCCGACGATTCCTCGTGAAAGTACCATTCGCCGGTTGTATGGGTTGAGGTTTTGAACCGCGTACCATTGATCCTCACTGCTTTGAAATGGGACGCGGAAAATGGCGATCTGTTGGTTCTCGAGTTTGACGCAGCTACCCATATCTGGTGGGAAGTCGTTGACGGTTCCTATTTTGTGCCAGGTGATGGTCATGATATAGATGAGTATCGGTCGGTTTATGTCAGTTGCTGGCACTAAGGCATGCAATGCTGGGGGATTTTTCGGCGTCGGTTGCGGGACGTTTTTGGCCACGATCACGCACGAAGACTACGGTTTCATCTTCGTCGTCGGTGTTGACAAAATGCTTGAAGCGTTTCAACTTCTCGGTGTCATTGAGAGCATTTTTCCACTCACATTCGTAGGTGTCGACGAGGTGCTGCATCTGTGATTCAAGGTCCTCGGCAATGCCCAGTGAGTCGTTTATAACGACGTCTTTGACGTGATTAAGTCCACCTTCGAGTTTATTCATCCATGTTGAAGTACGCTCGAGTCGGTCGGCTGTTTTGATGTAATACATGAGGAATCTATCAATGTATTGGATCAGTGTTTTTTCATCTATATCGGATGCAAACAGATCAGCGTGTCGAGGGTTCATCCCACCGTTTCCAGCAATGTAGAGGTTCCATCCTTTTTCGGTGGCAATGATTCCAAAATCCTTGGAGCGGGCTTCGGCACATTCCCGCACGCATCCGCTAACTGCGGATTTTATCTTATGGGGTGAGCGAATGCCTCGGTATCTTTCTTCGATTTTGATAGCCAGGGTAGTGCTGTCTTGAACGCCGAAGCGACACCAGCTCGAACCCACGCATGATTTTACCGTTCTTAAGGCCTTGCCGTAAGCGTGGCCAGATTCGAAACCTGCATCGATGAGTATTTTCCAGATGTCGGGGAGTTGGTGGACTTTGGCACCCAGTAAGTCAATGCGTTGGCCGCCAGTGATTTTTGTATAGAGGTCGAATTTTTTGGCAACTTCACCGATGATGATGAGTTTTTCAGGGGTGATTTCACCTCCGGGAATACGTGGGATGATGGAGTAGGTGCCGTCATTTTGAATATTGGCTAAAAAAGTATCATTGGAGTCCTGAAGCGGGGCGTGCTTGAGGATAGGCTCATTCCATATTGATGCGAATATCGAAGCGGCTGCAGGTTTGCAGATTTCGCATCCGCCACGATGATCGCCACGGCCATGCTTGGCAATCAGTTCGGAGAATGTCCGGATGCCAGTGGCTCTAACGACTTCATACATCTCTGTGCGGGATAGGTCGAAGTGTTCACAGATAGCTTTGCTAACCTCGACACCGGACTCTTTCATTTTTTCTTTGAAGAGGTCTGTCATTAGGGGCACGCAACCACCACAACCAGTTCCAGCTTTGGTGCATGCCTTGAGCTCGGCGACGGAGGCGCAACCGTTTTCGATAGATTCGCAGATTGTTCCTTTGCTTACGTTCTCGCATGAGCAGATTTGAGCAGTATCAGGTAAATCAATAACACTTGTGCCTACTGGTTCGCCATCAGATGCGGGTAAGATAAGTTGGATGGGTTCAGGTGGTAATACTGTGCCATTCTTGTAGAATTGAAGGAGTGCGCCATAGGCAGTGGCATCGCCGACAAGTATGCCACCTTTGAGTGTTTTACCGTCCCCAGAAATGATCAATTTTTTGTATATTCCTGTGTGTGGGTCGTTGATGGTGATTTCCTGATCGGATGCTTCTTGAGAGATATCTGTCTGGCCAAAGCTGGCGACATCTGTGCCTAACAATTTGAGTTTGGTTGACATGTCAGCGCCATTAAAGGTGCTATTGCCGCCGAGGAGTCGATCGCTAACGATGTCTGCCATTTGGTAGCCGGGAGCTACTAATCCGTAGATCATTTTTTGATATAAAGCGCACTCTCCAATGGCGAATATGTTGGGGTCACTGGTGAGTAGCTCATTGTTGACGAGAATGCCACCTCGCTCTCCGATGGTGAGCCCCGCATTTCTGGCTAATTCGTCACGTGGTTTGATGCCCGCCGAAACGATTATCATATCAATATCTAGTGATGTTTCATCAGCAAACTCCATGCGGGTAACATTGCCTTCACCAGCAATGTTTTGGGTGCTTTTGCTCAGGTGTACACCGATGCCTCTTTGTTCGATGATCGATTTTAGTATCTCTCCACCGGCTTCATCGACCTGACGAGCCATCAGGCGTGGAGCGAACTCAACAACATCTGTTTTGAGTCCCAAATCCATTGCTGCTTTAGCGGCTTCCAGTCCGAGTAATCCTCCTCCTATGATTGCGCAACTCTTTGACTTGTTGGCATAATCACGAATGGCATCGAGATCTTCGATGGTTCGGTAAACAAAGACACCATCTTTTTCCTTACCAGGAATGGGAGGGAGAAACGCATCAGATCCAGTTGCCATTACGATCTTATCGTATGAGCATGTGACACCTTTTGCTGAGTTTACGGTCTTGGCGTTTCGATCGATGGTGACAACTTTATCTTTGATATGAATTTCGATGCCGCGCTCCTCATACCAACTTAGGCTCGCCATGCTGAGATCCTCAGCTGATTTACCATCAAAATATTCTGAGAGATGCACTCTGTCGTATGCAACCCGTGGCTCTTCACAAAAAGTAACAATGTGGAACTGTTTTGCAGTATCTTTCTCGTAGAGACGTTCGCAGAATTTATAGCCGACCATGCCATTGCCGATCACTATAATACGTTCCTTGGTGTTAGTGTTTGCCATGTGTGTTTGAAGAGTTGTTTGTCTGTGGATAAGTTTAATCGAAAGAATAGAATGTGCTCAGGTGTTGTTGAGCATGATGTGTGCCAATTATAATCGCTGAAGTGAATGGCTAAGAATCTGGTTCATGAGATGGCACCATAGATATGAACAGAGCATTGAACCTACCCCTTTGATGAAACAAAGGAGCAGGTTTTGGTTTCTCGCCAGGTAGCTATTAGAAAGAGTAATTTAATCCGAGGGAGACTTGTTTGATATCGGAGTAACCACTGTTTTTTTCGGCGCCAAAGTAGGAGGCTTTTAGAATGCCTTTGAGGTTAGGACGGAAGGCTTTGATCAGAACTGCGTCGAGTTCATATCCGTAGACTTCATTAAGGTCGTCGTCCATGAAGTAGTGGGCGAAGGTTTTGAGGATAATACCACCGGGCAGACCTTTCTGTGAGTAGCCTACGTAGATGTCGGTGAGTCCGTCGTATAAACCGCCTTGATTACTGAGTCCTATACGGTTTAGGGCGAAGGCGTCAGCGAAGCCGTTGAAGGCATGAACAGTGGCGAAGGGTGTTTTGAAGTCACCACCGAGGTATTCGATACCGGCGCTGAAGGTGCCAGCGGATGAGGTGGTGCTGTAGATAGCGTGGGCGTAGAGGTCGTCATAGTCGCCCACACCACCTCGTGTGCTGGTGCCGCTTTGGCCGGCTAGCTCCACGTAAAATCCGTCTTTTTTATAGAAAGCTCCGTAGGTGTTGCTTTCTCCGACGTTGCTATTGTTGTCGACATCAATGAGATAGAGGTATCCACCAATGGTTCCTATGTCAGTATTGTAGCTAGCATCAAGGAAGTGAAATTCTCCCTCAAAGTCATGCAGAGGAGGTCCGGGCAGGGCGTCGTTGGCATCGTTGCCGAAGATCCTTTGTACGCGGTTAGAGTAGGCGTAATTGATGGAGTAGTCATCTTTTTGGAAGCTGAGCTGGGCGGCATCGAAGGTTTGCTCGTTCTGTCTCCAGCCAACGTTGCCGATGAAGGCTGCATTGTTGCGGATGAGACGCTGGCGGCCAATTTTTGCAAGAAAGCCGTTTCTTTTATACTGCATCCATGCTCGGTTGAGTTCGATGTTGTTGGGGTCGGCTATTGGGGTATTACCCCTAACGTAGGGAGATGTGCTAGTGTTGCCTGTTGGATTAGATCGGAAGTCTTCGATTAGGCCTTGAGTTCCTTCAGCTTCGGCAAAGGCTGAAAAGCCGTTGAAGTCGCCAAGGGTAAAGCCGAGCCGTGCACGGACAGTGAGTGCGTTTGAGGCGTCTAGACCATCGATTTCACGAAATTCGTAGCGCGTGCGAATGTCACCGCTCATTTTTATTTTTTCTAAGAAGTCGGGGTGTGCTGTTGATGTTTGCTGGAGGGTGCTTGCTTGGGCGTCCGTTATCTCGCTTGATGAGCTGCCGGCGTGAACTAGGGCATCAAGTGTCAAAAGGAAAATTCCCATATTCAATAGTGTCTTACTTTTCATTGTTTTGGTATTAGTTTGGGTTGTTAGTTTTGGCTTCTGCTTTCAGATTAGCTGGCGGCGGAAAGTCTTTGGTGTTGATCTAGGGTTGTTTGCTCCACTTCTTGTTTTTTAAATTGAAGTTCTTCTTTGTTGAGAAATCCGAGGGTGTTTGCGTGATTGTGAGTGCGAGCTTCACCCTTGATGTGAGATCGTTGTTCGAGGAAGGCGAGCAGGTGTTCTCGGTATTGGAAGAACAATGGATCGTTGAATACAGCTTCTCGATCGCGAGGTCGGGAAAACCCGATCTCGAGGATTTCACCAACACCTGCGTTTGGTCCGTTTGACATCATGACGCAGCGGTCGGCCATGAAGACAGCTTCGTCGACATCGTGGGTGACCATCATAGCTGTAATTTTTTCGCGGGCTAGAATATCGATGATGACGTCTTGGAGTTCCATGCGAGTGAGGGAGTCGAGACGACCAAAAGGCTCGTCGAGGAGTAGAACCTTGGGTTGAAGTGCGATAGCGCGGGCGATGCCGACGCGTTGCTGCATACCACCTGAGATTTCAGATGGGTACTTGTGCATGGAGTCTTCTAAACCGACAACGGAGAGGGAGTGCTCAACAATTTGTTTGCGGGTGACCTTGTTGGCGTGTGGGTAGATATTATTGACGCCGAGCATAACGTTTTTGTAGGCGGTTAACCATGGCATGAGGCAGGGGGACTGGAAAACAACGGCACGATCGGGGCCAGGGCCGTCAATTTCTTTGTTGCCGACGATGATGCCTCCGCCAGAAATTTCGTTGAGGCCTGCGAGCATGGTGAGGACTGTGGATTTTCCGCAACCAGAGTGACCGATTAAGGAAATGAATTCGCCTTCGGCGATTTTAAGATTGAAGTCTTCGACAACACGGAAGTCGTCACCGTAGGGGTTAGGGTATTCTTTAATGAGATTGGAGATCTCAACGAAGCGTTGGTTTGAGGAATCGTTTTGCATATTGGTGAAGTCCTGAGAATTTTAGATTTAGAAGTTTTTTAAAGTAGAGCAGAGTATTTGGTTTTGAGTTTTGGTGAGGCTACTGGGGGCTCGAAGGATTTCGGGCGAACTGTTGGCATGGGAATAATATTATTTTTCTTGAGGGCTTTGCTTTCCTCGTTGAGGTGCATCATGAAGGATGTGATTTCCGATTTGAGACGCATGAACTCGGGGTGTTCGTTTAATGTTTGGCGTTCGCGAGGCCTCGCCATATTCACGATAAATTCATTGGCGAGTGTGGCTTCTGGGCTCATGGTCAGGGGGATAATACGGTCGGCCATCAGTACGGCTTCGTCGACGTCGTTGGTGATCATGACGACGGTTCGCTTATCGTCTTCCCAGATTTTAAGGATTTCATCCTGCAGATCGGAGCGTGTCAGGGCGTCAAGGGCGGAGAGGGGTTCATCTAGGAGAAGTACTTCAGGCTTTAATGAGAGGGTGCGGGCAAGGGAGGCACGTTGGCGCATCCCTCCTGAGAGTTCGTGAGGTTTTTTGTCACGGGCGGGGGTAAGTTTCACCATATCGATGTAGTGCATGATGTGTTCCTCAATTTCCTTTTTTTTCATTTTTCCAAAGACAGAACGAACGGCCAGTTCGATGTTTTCGAAGACGGATAGCCATGGAAGAAGCGAGTAGTTCTGAAACATCATACCACGGTCTGGACCGGGGCCTTTGGTGGTTTTGCCATTGAGGCGTACTTGGCCGCTATCTGGGGTCTGAAGACCAGCTAGGAGATTGATTAGGGTTGATTTTCCGGAGCCGGAGAACCCAATAATAGCTACGAATTCGTTTTCCTTAACGCTGAGGTTGATGTCACTTAAGACCTCGGTGCGCGAGGAGAAGGGGCCGAAGCCTACGTTAATGTTATCAATTTCTAGGAAAGACATGACTAAGATTTTTGATGGTTTTGTAATTACCTGGCTTGAATTCTATTTTGCGACTTGGTTTGGTATCTAGGCGGTGGCAGAGCCGTCGTCGAAGGAGACGAGTCTCTGAAGGACAATCATCAGGCGATCTAGAAAGAAGCCGATGATGCCGACTACGAAGCAGGCGAGGATGATGTTGGCAAAGGATTGTGAAGATCCGTTCTGATACTCATCCCAGACAAATTTCCCGAGGCCGTCGGATGAGGATAGGGCTTCAGCAGCGATAAGAACCATCCAGCCTACTCCAAGGGAGATGCGCAGACCTGCAAAAACCAACGGGAGTGAGCTTGGTATGATGATTTTGAAGAGGCGTGACCAGAAGCCCAGGCGCAGCACTTTGGCAACATTGAGGTAATCTTTGTCAATAGCAGAAACTCCGAGCGCGGTGTTGACTAGGGCAGGCCAGAGAGCACACATGGCCACGGTGCAGGCAGAAAAGATCATGGCAGGATTGGTCTGGAGAAAGGCCAAGGGGTTCGCTGAGTTGTTCATAAATATGAAGAGGGGGTGCGCATTTGGATCTGGGAAGAAGGCCCCGACAACGATTTGAAAAATAAGCAACCAGACGACGGGAGATACAGGGCGAAAGATTGAGATGATAGGTGTTAGGCAGGCCATGACGATGCGGTTGAGTCCGCACATGATGCCTAGGGGTATGGCTATGCTGGCAGCTAATAGAAAGCCGACAAATACGGTGGCTATGGAGCGTTTTGTCTGCCAGAAGATAGTGGCAGTGCGCGGGTATTCTTGGGTTCTTGTGTTAATGGCTTGCTCTTTATTTGATACGGCAGCTTTAGCTTGCTTGAGGGCGTCAGAAGCAGTTGTGGCACTAGCGAGATCAGTAGCGGCTTTGTTGGCCTTATCTTGGGTGGCGGCTGCTTTCAATTCACGGTTACCTGTGGTGAGGTAGTCGATGCGTTTTTTACAGTGTTGAACCTCGTCAGCTGCTTTATTAGCGGCTAGTTGTTTTTCTTTCAGCCGTGAGGGTAGGTTGTCACGTATTTGATTCATCTCAAATTTAAGGGCTTTGAGATTTGTTTTTTCTGTATCGGTGATTGCGATATTTTTTTTAATGAGTTTAAGGAGTGCTTCATGAGAAGCCTCACCAACTGCTACTTTTTCAGCGAGGGCTTTTTCAGATTCTTTGCGTTCAGTTTTTGCAGCCCTATTCTTGCTGTTAAGGATATCGTAACGCTTTTTAGTAGGGGCAATAGCAGCCTTTATTTCATCATCGACTTCGGTGGTTAGATCTGCAGCTTCTTTTTGTAGGCTAGCAGCTTCTATTTCCAGCTCGGCGAGTTTGATTTTAACAGCCGCTAGTTCTTTGTCGCGGTCTGCACCGGTGCTCAGAAAAGCTTGTTCTTTTTCGTTCTCTCTCTCGTTGAAACGCTTGGCATCCTTGTAGGCATCCCATACCTTGGCAGGTGTGGGAACTTCTCCGGATTTAGTTTTGTGGTTAGGCCCCATGATATTCCACGTGAATAGGCAACAGATGACGAAGATGATCGGGAGGATCATATAGCGCATGATGTCGCGAATTTGCTTTTCAGGCTCCTCACCGAAAGCGAGGCGAACTGGCGGGTCTAAGACTTTGAAGCCAGAGAGGCTGATGAGCTTTAGAAGGCTGTATTTGAAGCGTTCGAGAGAAGTTTGTTTTTTCGACATGTTAGTGTATGGGCGAGAATATTATGGGGAAGCGGGTGTAGGGTCGGTGGTGGGTGATGCTTCCGCGATGTTTGTGGCGATTTTGTCAGCGTGAGTCCCGAGAGGTAAAATACCCCCCGGGCGGCGTCGCCATTAAATTGGGCGCTCTTTACTTGCTTGACAGAGATGGATCATCCTTAATGCCGATTGAGTGCGAATTAAGGTACTCTATAGGTTTTTTGCCGTCATAAGCCACACCATCGATGAAGTCAGTTGTAGCTGGCTTGTAGCCGTCATAATCGGCTGCTGGATAGTCTTTGGCGGTGATTGCATCTTCCTTTGCAAGCATATCAGCTGCTTTGCGATAGACATTAGGCAGATAAACGCTTTTGACGGTATCGTGATACCAAGAGGCGGGTTTTGCCTCGGTGATCTGTCCCCACCGACGCATTTGTGTGAGGAACCAGATTCCGTCTGAGTAGTGCGGATAGGAGCAGTGGTATTTGAAGAAGACGTTGAAGTCAGGCATGATACGCTTGTCGGTCTTTTGAAAGTAGAAGAAGCCGGTCATGGAGTTTTTAATGACATCATAATCAGCTCCAACATAATTGGATTGAGATAAGATGCGGCATGCTTCCTCACGGTTGATGAGCTTGCCGTTGTCGTCGGTAGCGTCTAGCCACTTTCCAGCCTTAATAAGAGCTTTGGTGACAGCAATTAGGGTCTGTGGGTTTTCGTCAGCCCAGGCTTTGGTTACACCGAATACTTTCTCGGGATTGTTTTTCCAGATGTCGTAGTTGGTGACAACGGGAACACCTATTCCTTTTGCCACGGCTTGCTGATTCCATGGCTCACCTACGCAATAGGCAACATTCTTACCTGACTCGAGAGTGGCGGGCATCTGTGGCGGAGGGGTGGTGGAAAGCTCGATGTCGCCATCGGTGAAGCCCTTGAGGTCTGTGGAAGTGTACATGCCGGGATGGATGCCCGCGGCAGCTAGCCAGTAGCGCATCTCGTAGTTGTGAGTTGATACGGGGAAAACCATTCCCATGGGAAGCTTCCTACCTCTTTGTTTGGCCTCCATGACGATGGGTTTGATCGAATCTGCGGTGATGGGATGAGGAGGAGTTTCGGAAAGGAGTCTTTCGTCATTTTCTTGCATACCCTCCCATATGGAATTGGATACGGTGATGCCGTTGCCATTCAGGTCGAGGGTATAAGGTGTAACAATGTGGGCTTTTGTGCCGAAACCGATTGTTGCAGCAATGGGTTGACCGGAGAGCATGTGCGCACCGTCAAGCTCGCCAGTAATGACATTGTCGAGGAGCTGTTTCCAGTTCGGTTGAGCGATGACCTCCACCTGTAAGCCTTCCTTTTCGAAATAGCCTTTTTCTTTCGCGATGACAATGGGCGCGCAATCGGTGAGTTTGATGAAGCCGAATTTAAGTTCATCTTTTTCGACATCGAGCTGTTCGGCATGGAGTATCGCGGTGGATGTAATGCAGGTGGTTGCTAGAGCGGTGTTGATTAGTTTTTTTGAAGTGAACATATTAGGTTTGATGTTGTGTGATTTCGATCTGAGCAATGCACGTGCCACGGTGTATGAATTTTATTCATGCTTATCATGAATATGAGCGAAGAGTGTTAATGATGCTTTCTGTGGCTTTATTTTATTAAGTGTATAACAACTTTTTTGGCATGCGATATGCTCATGAAGCCTTATGAGGTTTTTGATGAATGAAGGATTGACCTGAACTTATGTATATACCTGAAATAAGGCAGATCTTGAGTTTTTTGGCAGTGGAAGAGCTTCGTTCATTCACTGCAGCAGCTATCAAATTAGATGTCACCCAATCCGCGATTAGTCATTCAATCAAAAATTTAGAGTCGAACTTGGATTGTCAATTGATAGAGCGACTGGGAAAAAAATGTATTTTAACACCTCAAGGAGAGGTTTTTTTGCATCATGTTAGACGAGCAATGAAGGAGCTCGAATCTGCGAATACAAAGATCCATCTTCTGAAGAAGTGGGATTACAGTGCTATTAAGTTGGGGTTGAGTCACACTTTATGTCACCACGTTCTTCCTGAGGCACTGAAGGGATTTCATCGAAAATATACTAATTGTGAGGTGTTTATAAGCCCCGGTGATACTGTGGCACTTATTGACAAGTTAGAGAGGGGTCAATTAGATGTAGCGTTTGGAATCTATCGGCAAAAGTTTGATGGTGGTTATCGATTTGTTCCTATTGTTTTTGATGAGCTTTGTTTCATTACTTCTCCTAACCATCCATGGTGTCAGACCCCGCCGATTTCTGAGCATGATTTCTCTAGTCAGCGCTACATTACCTACAGTAAGGATTCGCTCACGAGTCAAATTTTGGATGATCACTTCTCCGGTATTGGGCTGCAAAAGCGTGCGGTTCTTACGATGGGAAACATGGAAGCAATTAAGGAGATGGCGGTTCAAGAATTGGGCGTTGGTATAGTTGCACAATGGGTAGCGCGTGAGGCCGTTTGTAATAGAGAATTGGTGCTACACCCGATTACTCCTCCTCCTCGCAGGCAGTGGGGTTATTACTTAAGTAAATCCAAGATATTATCTCCCCCAGAAGAGCAGTTGTTGGAAATTATTAGCAACGTTTTAAGTAGGGTTGCACTTGTTGATGACTTAAGCTGAAATCACTCTTTGTTGTTTCATTATCAAACGTGTGTGGGTTCAGGTTTGGATCATGCTTGGATTTGCATGATTTTCCCCGTGGCGTCTCGTGCCGGGTTGCCGAGGTGAGCTGCTGGTATGACATCAGCATTATTGGCGATGATTCTGTGCGCGGACCAGAGTGCGGCAAAGGCGTCGTAGAGGTCGTTGAGCGCCCAGCGTGGTTTGCCATGATGGGATCTGGGGCCGAGGCTTTGATTGAGGCGGTCCATGGCGGCTGGGTTTTGCAGGTTGCCGGGGAATGCTTGCTCGATCAATGCGATGCGAGTTTGGCTGCCATCGGGAGAGGATTTTTTGGTGAGCACGGGCGTTGGTTTACCTGAGCTGGCATTCATGTGGGCGAAACTGATCTCAGGGTGGATTTCATGAAAGTTTGCAGTGGCTGGTCGGCGGCTAAGGAACTGATCGAGCTCGTGGATTTTGGGTAAGATGTTGAATGCCTGGCAGGAGATGCCTTTACCGGTAGCTTCTCTGTGCCATGCGCAAGCTGATGGGTAATGATCGAGGTGTTCTAGGGTGCCTCTGCATGGGGCTGAGAATACGCAGCAGGCGCGGGGGCCGAGTGTTTTCCGGACGGCAATGTCACAGGCCCTCGGGTAGCTCTGCGGGTTGGGTAAACCAATGGGCATGTCGATGGCGACGATGTCATCAGCGTGGAGCTTTGGAGCGAGCTCATCCAGTGTGGGGTAGATGCCTGCACTGATGGTGCTGCTGGGGTGATGAGATTTCTGGCTGAGGACGAGCCATCCAGCGGGGCAGCCATCAATGCCGTGCAGGGTGAGGGTAGCTGGCATGGCGGCTGGTTGTTAGTGAGCAGTAAAAAGTGCTCGTGACAGTGGTTTGGTAGCTGTGACTTAGAACTAGAATTTTACCGTGATGCCAGAGGAGAGGGTGATGTCATCCTTGTCGTTGTTGCTGGCAGGGGTGTTATCGTAGCTCCAGCTTGCAGCGATCCTCCATGCGAGGTGCTTGCTGATATCGGTATCTAGGGCGATTTCTGCCGCGATATTAAAGTCGTCTGTGTTAGAGGGATTGATGTGACCGGTCAGCGATTGTTTGAGAGATATGCGCTTGTTGATTTCCCAGATGAATTTCTCTCCACCAACGATGGAAAAGTAGTTGTCTGTGGTGCTGTTGACTTTTTCAAAAGTAAATCCTGGCCCAGCTTCAAGACTTAACGTCATGTGGTCTTTTTTAATGAAGTAGTGGCCAAGTGTGATTGCGGGTGTGACTCGGTAGTCGATATCTGCGATGTCATCACGGAGGAAGCCGAGGCCAATGCCGAGGTATGTATTGCGGGTGAGAAGCTTGTTAAACTGCGTGCGGGTGACGACTGAGTCAGCGCTGGCTGTGTTGTCTGCCTCTGCGTAGTTGTAGGCGGATGTGAAGAAAAACTCACCAGTGTCACTGCGGTGAGCGGCATCGTAGCTGGCTGCCGTGTTCAGGTTATCTGAGTTACCATCAGCCATGGAGAGGGTGAGTGCAGCGGTGCTGGTCCAGCCGTCTTGGATGGCTTCGGGGCCTGAGATGGCGCCTGATTCAGCTGGGCTAGAGGATTTCTCGCCTGATGTATGATCTGTATCCTCGCTGCCTAGAGTGTAGCGAAGGCCCAAGGTGAGTAAGGTGTCGCTAGACTGACGGTTGGGTGCAGGTGTGCTATCATACTGGTAACGGATGGCGGTGCGGATCGCCCAGTGGTCATTGATGGCGGTGTCAATTCCGGCTTCGGCGCTAAGTAAGTGATCGCTGAAGTCATTGACGGCTGGAGTGAAGGTGGTGGTGAAGGATAGCTTGGTTTGCGCGGCGAGTTGTTGCGCGAAGCGGAGTGCGAAGCGTAGGGTCATGTAGTCATCGGTGACGTTGGCTTGGTCTTGCCAGACGTATCCGGGGCCAGCTTCAAAGGAGAGCTTCTGGTCTTTGTTTTTAAGTAAATAATAACCGGCAACTACTCCGAGATCGATACGGTAGTCGATATCGGTGATGTCATCGATGAGGTAAGAGGCATTGGTGCCGAGATAGGCATGATCGCTGAGGAGATAACGGTACTCGCTAAACGCTCTGAAGGAATCGATATTTTTGGTATCATTATTTTCAGCGTAGTTCCAATCGACGCCGATTTTGGCCTCTATATTGTTGTGCTCGTATAGGCTGAGAAGGCGAAGGTTATAGCTGAGGTTATCTGAATTGCCTTGAGCTAATGAGATGCCAGTAGCAGCCGTGTTATCCCAGCGGGTGGGAGTGTCTGCACTGAGGGTTGGGGTGTTGGCAATGAGCGTGAAGCTGACTAATACAGCTAGATTTTTAAACATAGCGAGTGGGTGTGGAACTGTGCGTGGGGAATCTATTTATTGAAGAAGCTTTGCGACTACGGCATCGACTTCTTTTTTCCCGTAGCGGTGGCCGTTGACGATCTGGATGAGTTTACCATTTTTGTCGTTAGCGATGATTCCGTGCCCTTTAAGTTTAGCTTTTTTGATTGCAGCTGAGCTGTTGCCCGCACCGACCACGACGTTGTTAAACGTAACTTTTTGTCCTTTTGTTTTTTTGAGATCATTCACGATGACCTTAATTTTGTTACACATTGGTCATCCATCGTAATAGTAAAACGTGAGTGATGGTTTTTGGGTAGTGGTGGGTTTATCGGCCTGCTGGGCGGTAGTGCTCTCAGCGAATGCTGAATGGAGCAACACGAATGGTGTGAGGCCTGCTACGAGACAGAGTATGAAACTTTTCATGGGAGAAATCATAGCGATGAAGAACACAATGGCAACTGGTAATGAATAGGGAAATCAGGGTGGTGAATCGGTGATGGAAAAGTGAGGCGGTAGAATTGCGAATTTGGAGTTTGGAGTTTTGTTCTTAAAACTTAATATCACAACGTGATCTCGACACTACGCCTGCAGAATTTTCGTTGCTTTGACGCATTGGCGTTGGAGTTTCCTGAGTCCGGGGCTGTGATGGTTGGGGCGAATGCGCAGGGGAAGACCTCCATTTTAGAAGCGGTCTGTGTGTTGGTTCGTTTGCAGTCACCGCGCAGTAAGCGGATGGGGAGTTTGGTGAAAGTCGAGACTTCAGGGTTTGGTGTGGCGGGCAACTGTTGGGGTAGTGCACTGCAGGTGCGTTATGCGCGGGGCAAGGGTGTGGGAATGAAGGTGGATGATGACGCGGTGCTTAAACAAGCGGACTACCTTCGTGGTGGTGGGCTGGTGGTGTGGATGGGAAATGATGATCTGCAACTAGTGCGTGGATCAGGAAGTGTGCGGCGCAGGTATCTTGACTTTTTGGGCTGCCAGCTTGATCACGACTACCGAGATAACCTGAACCGATACGCACGGGTTTTGAAAGCGCGTAATATTTTGCTAAAAGACCGCCATGTGACGGGTGGTGATCGTGATAGCGAGATCGCTGCTTACACTGAGCTGTTAGTGCAACATGGTGATTTTCTTACTGATGCGCGAAGAGATTTGGTGGTTGCGCTTGGGCCGGCGGCATCAGAAGCACAATCCGCTGTGAGCGCCTGCGATGAGCGTGTAAGAATGGAATATGTCGCAGGAGCTGGTGATAACCTAAGAGAAAGCCTGGAAATGACATCTGAACGCGAGCGCAGACTTGGTCAGACGGTGGCGGGGCCGCACCGTGATGACGTGCGTTTATCGATCAATGGGATGGCGGCAAATGAATATGCGAGTGAGGGGCAACAGCGCACTATGGCGTTGGCTCTTAAGTTGGCGCAGGGAGAGCTGTTAAGTAAGCGAACTGGAGAATTGCCGGTGTATTTGCTTGATGATATTTTTGGTGAGCTTGATCCAGATCGGAGGAACTCATTGATGGGGGAGTTACCACAAGATGCACAGAAGCTGATAACCACGACTAATATTGACTGGATGAGTAATGAGTTTACTGCCATCCAGATGAGTGATTTACGTGGTAAATAATTATAGCGTGCGGACGCTGCCCAATCCGCCATCGGCATGGATGATTTGTCCAGTGACGAAGCGTGATGCATCGGAAACAAGCCATGCTGCAAGGCTGGCGATTTCCTCAGGATCACCGATGCGTTTAAGAGGATGTCGATCGGCTGACGCCTGACATTTTGCATCCGTATTTACAAGGTTTTCTGCCAGTGGTGTTACCGTTAGTGATGGGGCGATGGCATTCACTCTGATTTTGGGTGCCAACTCTGCTGCCAGTGAACGTGTTAGACCCTCGATAGCACCTTTTGCCATGGCTATGGATGCATGGTATGGAAGACCTGTCTGCACAGCAACGGTGGAAAACAAAACAACCGAGGCTGCGGCAGATTTTCGCAAAGCGGGTAGTGCTTGTTGTATTGTGGTGGCGGCGCCCAGAGCATTTAACTCAAACTCGGCGAGCATTTCTTCACGGCTCAAGCTGTTAAATGGTTTCAGTGTGATTGAGCCAGGGCAGTAGACTAAGGCGTCAAGCTGATCAGGGATGACTAATTTATCGCCTGAGGAGACGTCATATGTTTGATGAGTAAATGCGGAAGGTTCTCGGGATGCAGTGAGAACCTGATCTCCAGACAACTGAAGTTGCTGGGCTAGTTTTTCGCTGATGCCTGAGTTGCCGCCTATGATGAGGATTGATTTCATGATTTAGTGTTTGTTGAAGGTGTTGGCCACCCCTTGGCGAGCTTGCGTGCCATGCGGGGGAATAAGATAAGATGAAAAGGAAATGTTAGATACCAGTATAGTCGGCCAAATAACCCGAGGGGTCTGAATGTTGCTGTTTGCACTAGGCTGTCTTTAGAAATATAAAACTCTAACCAAGCTTCACCGGGAAGTTTCATTTCAGCAAAAAGGATAAGCCGCCCTGCCTTCTTGTCGGTGAGAACGACACGCCAAAAATCAAGAGCATCGCCTGGTTTGAGATCGGTGGAGTCACGCCTGCCACGGCGCATACCGATACCGCCAACAAACTTATCCATCAGTCCACGTAATTTCCATGCCCATGTCATGCTAGGCCATCCGCGGGCTCCGCCGATTGACCATATGGCATCGACGACGTCAGCTTTATCAGTTGTCAGCTGCACGGTCCTTCTATCGGTTAAGACGCCGTATTCTGGCACTTGGATATTTTGTATTTGTTCGGGGCGCAGGTGACCTGTGGACATCGCTCCGTACCATGTTGAGGGGACGCGATTCTGTGCGATACGGGAAAACGCTAGATCGATAGCTTCTCGGTAGCTTAATAATTTTTGGGGGACGATGGATGTGATCGAGTTTTCGTGGCAGACGGTTTCCATGTGGAGGCTACCGACTAGTGCCTTGGCGAGCTGGTAATTGGTGGCGGTGACCAAGCTCAACCAGTATGAGGATAGGCGAGGGGTGAAAAAGGGTGTTGGGACGATAAGGCGCCATAGACGACGCGAATCAGCATATTCGCTCATCATATCTCGATAGCTGATTTTGTTTGGGCCTCCTATATCAAAACTCTGCTGCAAACAATCTTTGTGGTTGAGAACTCCTGTTAGGTATTCGATAACGTTGCGAATAGCGATCGGTTGGCAGCGGGTGCGAGTCCACTGTGGCGTTATCATGAGGGGAAGTTTTTCAACAAGATCTCGAATGATCTCGAACGAGGCAGATCCTGAGCCGACGATGATTGATGCGCGCAGCGTGGTGAGGGGGATGTTGCTTTCCGAGAGTAAGTCAGCAACGCGTTGTCTCGATTCTAGGTGCACTGAAAGATCATCCGCATCTGGAATGATGCCGGAAAGGTAGATGATTTGTTTGCACTGTGAGGTTTGAATCCACTCTATAAAATGGCGTGCGCAACGTTCTTCTCGTTTGGCGAAACCTTTCCCTGAACCCATCGAGTGAATCAGATAGTATGCGGCATCAATATCATCAGGGCAGGATGTGGATGTCACATCTGTGAGGAAGTCTTGCTCAACAATCTCAAGTCTATCACCAAACATTTCACATGTTTTTTTGTCTAGCCTTTGCTTGTTTCTGACCACAGCGACCACGCGATGCTGGGTCGAGCTGAGTGCTGATAGGAGGCGTAACCCAATGTAGCCATTTGCTCCTGTGAGGAGGATTTTCATGATGGTAATTATTGGGGGGCTTAGGGATCGGTGCCGAACAGTGATGTGTATGACAAAATCTGACTCAGGGTCAGGAGCGGGGGAGCGCTATGATGCTTGATTATTGATGGTTTGCGATTGATGGTTGGAGAACTGTAAACACAGCACAACATGATGGATAAACAGGCACCGTCAAATGATATTTGATGCTGATGACAATGCCGATGACGGAAGTTGGTTTTTTTTCTAAAGCAAAAAAATTTGACGAGCCAACAGACGAGGAATAAGATGAGTGGGTTCATTACTAACCATTATTCATATGACTAACATAAGAAGTATTATCTGTTTATTATCTACCACACTACTAGTGAAAGCCGATTTGGTCACAACTAAAACTCTAGACGATTTTGATTCAACGCGAGTTGTAGGCGCTTGGATGACCGTGAATGATGGCGTCATGGGTGGCCTTTCCAAAGGGGGATCAGTAGTCAGCAAGAAAAACACCCTGGTGTTTAACGGGAAGATCTCGCTGCAGAACAACGGTGGGTTTTCATCAGTCAGAACCAGTGGTAAGACTCATGATTTATCAGCATATACTGGTATTGAATTGAAAGTTAAAGGTGATGGTAGAAAGTATTACCTGACCACCAGAACTGGGGGTAACCGAATGTTAGCATACTGGAGTCCGATCCAACCTGCTAAGGGAGAGTGGGCGATCGTGCGCATTCCATTTAAATCATTTTATGCAACATACTTTGGGAAAAAAGTGCCGACTTTTAAACTGAATACCAAGAAGGTATCGAGTGTGGGGTTTATGCTTTATGATAAAAAAGATGGAGACTTCGAAATTGAGGTCGAGTCTATTAAGGCATACAAAGAATAGCGCCTAACATGATGAGTGGTTAAACTGCTGCGTCATAGGATGCGATGCGGTTAAGGATGCGATGCGGTTATCAGCATGTAGCCAGTGCATGTCATGGCTCGCCTTTTGTGCTGCTTGAGCACGTTCTTTGGTTGTCGTTGTTAGTCTTCGATTGGTGAGAGGCCGTATGCCTCACGGCACTTGTTGGCACGCGATAACGCTTGTTCAATGGTGTCGCCGAGGATGGTGATGTGGCCCATCTTTCGTCCGGGTTTTGCGTGGAGTTTCCCGTATAGATGTAACTTGGCGCTTGGAGTTGTTAGGACAGGCGACCAGTCAGGTGGTGTTGTAGCATCCACCCATAAATCGCCTAACAAATTAACCATGACAGCTGGTTTTAATAAGTTTGTGCTGCCGAGGGGTAAGCCGCAAATCACGCGTGCTTGTTGCTCGAATTGTGAGCTTTCACAAGCATCTAGTGTGTGGTGTCCCGAGTTGTGTGGGCGTGGTGCCATTTCGTTGACGAGCAGATCGCCAGTTTCATTGAGGAAAAACTCCACACCCATGATGCCGACGTAATCCAGTGATTCGGCGACTTTGCTGGCAATATCCTGTGCCTCTTTGAGGAGAGATTCTGGCATTCTGGCAGGTACGATGGATACATCTAAAATATGATTTTTGTGCTGATTTTCAGCTGGATCATAAGTGGTGATTTCACCTGTTTGTGCGCGTACGACCATCACGGAAAGTTCAGCCGACAGATTGATTCTTTCTTCTACAATGGCACGCGTGTCACCGAAGCTGTTCCAGATTTCCTCGGCAGATAAGCGATCGGGATTGTCGGGCACAAGCATTTGTCCTTTGCCATCGTAGCCAGATTCGACGGTTTTAAGGATTACGTCACCGGTGATCTCGCCCAGCGCGCCTTTTAAGCTCTCTGCATCATCGACGATTCGGAATTGTGCGGTAGGTATTCCATTTTCAGCAAGGAAGTTTTTTTCCAGTTCGCGGTTCTGGCAGATGGATACTGGCCGCACGCTTGGC
>Ga0222717_10000435_pt1 | contig 36077 bp, 27 predicted proteins | sample C33_18DmetaG_FD_165053 | JGI IMG/M metagenome (GOLD analysis project Ga0222717, IMG submission 165053) | Estuarine water microbial communities from San Francisco Bay, California, United States - C33_18D | ecosystem: Environmental > Aquatic > Marine > Unclassified | place: USA: California... | reverse complement strand
TGAACGGAAGGAAAAGCAAGAAGCAGATAGAAATGTTAAAAGGGTCTCGCCAAAGAGTGATGACCAAGTATAGTGAAATCAATTATAAATTAAATCAATTAAATTATGGCAACTAAATCAGTAGCAACAAAAAAGAAGTCTGTATTCGAAAGACTTTCGTCAATTAATGTTAACTCTAAAGTAGAGAAAAAAAACAATCTAACCTATTTGTCTTGGGCATATGCTTGGGCAGAAACTAAGAAGCATTGTCCTGATGCAACCTATGTTGTAGGGGAAACAGATTATGATGAAGCATTAGGTTTTATGTGTCACACTTCAGTGACAATAGAAGGGGAAACACTAGAGATGTGGTTACCTGTAATGGATGGCTCTAATAAAGCTATGAAGAAAACATCCTACGAAATCCAAAATAAATGGGGAAGTAAGCAAGTGGCTCAAGCAACTATGTTTGATATCAACAAAACAATTATGAGATGTTTGGTAAAAAACTTAGCTATGTTTGGTATGGGTATTTATATTTACGCAGGTGAAGATATGCCTAGTGAAGATGATGTTATTATACCTAAGGAAAAACCAACAAAAACTAACTCTACTGCCAAACCAATTCTAGATGTAACGTCTGAAAGATGGAAAGGATTAATAAAGTTTGCAGAAGAGAACAAGAGTCTTGGATATAAAAAATTAGTGGACAAACTTGAAACAAGTGGTCATTGTCAACTAAGTGCAAACGCAAAGAACGAAGTTAAGAATCTAGTTAAACCAACAAAGTAATGAAGGAGATATTAGATAAACTTAGAGATGATGAGTTATACTATGGCTCATTCGGAAAGAAGTATCTTTCCAACTCAGATATAGGAACTCTTCTCTCTAATCCAAAAGAGTTTAGACAACCACAAGATGACAATGTAAACTACCATAAAGGCAGATACTTTCATCAACTAATCCTTGAACCTGAAAAGGCAAAGGAAACTAAATTTGTTGATGTATCTTCTAGAAATACTAAAGCTTATAAAGAGACTGCAATCAATGGCATAGTTATGTTGGAGAAGGAAGGTCAAGAGATTAGAGATTGTGTTCAAGCAATGATGCAAAACTATTCTTTCTTTGAAGGCATTAGGTCTGAAGGTGTAGAGTACGAAGTACCTGCAATCACAGAACTATTTGGTCTTCAGTGGAAAGGTAAAGCAGATATAGTTTGTACAGATAAACTTATTGATTTGAAAACAAGTGGAAATATAAAAGATTTTAAGTGGTCTGCTCGTAAGTATAATTACGATAGTCAGTGCTACATTTATCAAAAGCTTTTCGGTAAACCTCTAGAGTTCTATGTGGTTGATAAGGGAACTAAGATGCTAGGCATTTTTAAACCAACTGATGAATTTGTAGAGAGAGGTAAAGCGAAAGTTATACAAGCGGTAGAAGTTTATAATAACTTCTTTAGTACTAATCCTAAATATAATATAGATGAATACTTTATTCAAGAGTCTCTTTAGACTAACAAAAAAAAGGCGAGTAATGTGGATGGAAGTTCCAATCAACTGCATATCTCGTGGGGAAAAAGACAATGTCATCCTCGCATTAATGAATCATTTGGAACAAACAATTAAAATCAATTAACAATGGAGCAAAAAGAAAAAATCTTTGCACAAGGTTTCTCATTTAAGAGAAACGACAACGCACCTGAATTTGTAGTCGGAAGACAATCAATCAAGGTGGATGAAGCAATAGTATTCCTAAAGGAGAATGCTAAGAAAGGTTGGGTCAACCTTGATATCAAACGAGCAAAGGGAGGAAACTTCTACTGTGAGTTAGATACTTGGGAAGCTAAGCCAACTAACAATAGCGGAAACACCGCAACAAAAAAAGTACCTGTAGAAGAAGGTGATATGCCATTCTAAATATATCTTACAGATACTTAGTTTACTCAAGAGGGAGACAACTGTCTCCCTTTTTTGTACAACTTCATACCGAATGTCAATAAATATTTCTTTTATTAACATTTGTATATTATACTTATATTTCTTTTCTTTACATATTATGAGAAAAAAAACGACATTATCGTCTTAACACTGATAATCAATCACTTACAAAATCAAAATCAACTTTAAATCGACATAAGAATGACATCAAGAATAACAATCTTCAAAAATATTAAGGAAACAGAGACTCCATTTCACAGGGGAATCAACGTAGTACTTGACAGAATCAAGGATGGAGCAACAAAAAACCTAGTAAAGGATATTAGGAGTACAAAAGAAAAATCAGAACGCAACGAATTAAAAAAGAGACTACCTGCTATTTGTTTTAGCGGTGTATTTATAAAGCGTAATGATAATGCTATAACAGAACACAGTGGATTTATCTGCTTAGATTTTGATGGCTATCCCAAAAGAAAGGAGATGCTATCCGACAAAGAAAAATTTAGCAAAGACAATTATGTTTATTCGGTATTTGTTTCACCATCGGGCAATGGTTTAAAAGTATTGGTTAAGATACCACCAATAGCAGAGAATCATATTAAATATTTTAACTCACTTGAAAAATATTTTGACTCTCCATTCTTTGATAAGACTTGTAAGAATGTATCAAGAGTTTGTTATGAATCATATGACCCTCTTCTTTATTTAAACATTAACTCTAGTGAGTGGGATACAATATCAGAACCTGAATACAGAGAGGTTAGTACAAACATAGACCAACCAACTATTCCTATAACTGATGAGAATAAGATAGTAGATATCCTAGTCAAGTGGTGGACAAAGAAATATCCAATGAGTGAAGGACAAAGAAATCAAAATGCATTTGTCTTAGCTATGGCTTTTAATGATTATGGAATAAATAAAACATTAGCAGGTTATGTACTTAACCAATATGAAAATAAAGATTTCCCTTTATCAGAAATAAATAGAACTATTGAGTCAGCGTATTCTCATACAATGAATTTCGGAACAAAGTATTATGAGGATGAGGAGAAGCTTAATATTATAAAAGGCAAACTAAAAAAAGGTGAGTCAAAAAAAGCAGTCCGTTCTCAACTAATTGATTCAGGTGTTGAGGATGGTGTTGTTGACTCTGTGATAAACAGAATTGAAAAAGAAAATTCAAAGCAAACTTTTTGGGAAAAAAATGACAAAGGAACTATAAAGATGGTTCACTATAGTTTTAAAAAATTTCTAGAAGACAATGGATTTTACAAGTTTAATCCTGAAGGAAGTAGAAATTATGTGTTTGTCAAGGTGACTAACAACCTAATAGACCACACATCTGAAAAAGAAATAAAAGATTTTGTATTAAAATATTTAATTGAACTTGATGACTTATCTATTTACAACTTCTTTGCCGACAACGTAAGGTACTTTAGAGACGAATTCCTGACACTTCTAGATACAATTGACATCTACTTCATTGAGGATTCAAAAGACTCAGCATACCTTTATTATAAGAACTGTGCGGTTAAGATTACTAAAGACTTGATAGAGCCTATTGATTATCTAGACTTAGGTGGTTACGTTTGGAAAGACCATATCATAGATAGAAAGTTTCAGATATGTCAAGACAATTCTTGTGACTATAAAACATTTATTAAAAATATTTGTGGTGGTAATGAAGACAGAGTAAAGACTATGGAATCTACCATTGGATTTATGATGCACGGATATAAAAATTTAAGCTACTGCCCGGCAGTAATTCTAAATGATGAAATTATATCTGACAATCCTGAAGGCGGAACAGGTAAAGGTTTATTTATGAATGCTTTGTCTCAAATGAAAAAACTTGTGGTCATTGACGGTAAAGCTTTTGCTTTTGAAAAGTCGTTTCCATATCAGTTAGTATCTGCAGATACACAACTACTTTGTTTTGATGATGTAAAAAAACATTTTGATTTTGAAAGATTGTTTAGTGTAGTGACCGAAGGTTTAACACTTGAGAAGAAAAATAAAGATGCAATTAAAATACCTTTTAGTAAGTCACCTAAAATTTCTATCACAACTAACTACGCTATAAAGGGGACAGGTAATTCTTTTGCTCGTAGAAAATGGGAGATTGAATTACATCAACACTACAATAAAAATTTTACTCCACTTGATGAATTTGGTAAACACTTTTTTGCAGATTGGTCTGAGGATGAATGGTGTGGGTTTGATAATTATATGACCTCATCTCTACAGGATTATTTGAGAACAGGATTAGTGAAGAGTAAGTTCGTTAACCTAAAGGTACGTCAACTCTCTGCTGAAACATCTCACGACTTTATAGAGTGGTGTGGATTAGTTGAAGGTCATCAAGAAAATAGACTTCTTACTATTGGTAGTCGATTAGTAAAACAAGATTTATATTTTGAATTCATTGGAGAGTATCCTGACTATGGACCAAAAGCAAAGATGACAATATCAAGAACAAGGTTTTATAAATGGTTAGTAGCTTATGCAATCTTTATTACAGGAACTCAACCTGAAGAGGGTAGAGGGATTGAAGGTAGATGGTTGAGGATAAGACAGAAGCACGAACTAGAGGAGCAATCAACATTAAACATATGATAACTGACGAAGACCTTTACTCTGCTTACTGTAATTCTTTTAAGGTTATTATACTTGGATATGATGTAGATGATATGTTAAAGGATAACTTATTGTTTGCTCATAATCCATTTAAAAAGTTTCCAAATAGAAGAGAAGTAAAAAAGATGTTATCTTATTTTGAAGAACAACAAGAATTAAAAAAATGTATAGCCATAAAAACATACCTAGACACCCATCAGTAATGGAAAGAGTCCTCGGATATTCCGATGAGATGATGTATAAACAAGCAGTTCTATTACACGGAATTGTATTTCAAACAACGAAACAAAAAGTTGGAAGAGGTAAGACCGCTAAATATATTGATGTTAGAAAGTACGAACCCTTAAAAGAAATAGATGAAAGAGCAATTCAAAGTGTTGCTTATTATAAAGAAAAAATGAAGGACCAAAGCGAAATAAAATTTAGAGAGTATCAAAAAAAAATAATCATTGAGGGTGCAGAAAAGCTTTTACTAAATGGACTTCTATATTTAACAATGGAAGTAAGAACAGGTAAGACTCTTACAAGTTTAGGAATAGCACAACTTCGCAATAGTAAGAATGTATTATTTGTAACCAAGAAAAAAGCTATTAGTAGTATTAAAAAAGATTACCTAGCTTTAAAACCCGACTATGATATAGTGATAATTAACTATGAATCATTACATAAAGTAGAAGGTCTGTTTGATTTAGTTATACTAGACGAAGCACATAGTATGGGTGCGTTTCCAAAGCCAAGTAAACGAGCCAAGCAAGTAAAGGAAATGTTAGTCACATATAAAAATCCTGAAGTAATTCTTTTGTCAGGCACACCAACACCTGAGTCTTACAGTCAAATGTATCACCAAGTCTATGGTATTTCAGGAAATCCTTTCAAGGAATATGTAAACTTTTATAAGTTTTCTAAACAATACGTTAATGTTAAGCAAAGAAAAATCAATTCTCTTTACATAAACGATTACCACGATGGTCATAAAAGTATCATAGATAAAATGAAACCATTTACTATTTCTTTCTCTCAAAAAGATGCAGGTTTTAAAGTTGATACTCGTGAGCATATTCTTGAAGTAGATGTTGAGCCAATTACATACAAGATTACGTCTCAATTAAAAAAGAACCTAGTTGTTGAAGGTAAAGATGAAGTTATACTTGGGGATACTCCTGTAAAATTAATGATGAAACTTCACCAATTGTATTCAGGAACTGTAAAGTTTGAGTCAGGAAAATCAAAGATACTTGACTATAGTAAAGCACAATATATTCACGATAATTTTTCTGATGTAAAGATTGGAATCTTTTATAAATTTAAAGAAGAGTTAAATGCTTTAAAGAAAATTTATGGAGACCAACTATGTACGGAACTTGAAGAATTTGACAACACAAGTAAGTCTATAGCCTTGCAAATTGTGTCAGGTCGTGAGGGTATATCCCTCCGAAAAGCAGAAGCACTTGTATATTATAACATAGACTTTAGTGCTACAAGTTATTGGCAGTCAAGAGACAGGATGACAACTAAAGATAGATTAGAGTCAGATGTCTATTGGATATTTGCAAAAGGGGGAATTGAAAAGGATATCTATAAAGCCGTATCAAAGAAGAAGGACTTCACGGTTAATCATTTTAAAAAAACATTATGAGTAAAACATTTGAAACTGAAGAAGACCTGAAGAGAGAACACTTAGCTATTGCTTTGTTCTGCAAAAAGTTTCTTGCAAAATGGGAGAAGCTAGAAAAATATGATATAGATTATAAGATAACAAGAGGTGATAGGGTTTGCTATGTCGAGGTTAAAGGAAGAAACAGAACGATGTCTGATGCGTATCCATTACCTATTGCCGCTAGAAAGATGGTTAAGCTTGTGGATAAAGGTGAGCAGTCAATTGTAATATGGGATTGTTATGATGGATTAATTTATGGTAATACAAAAAACCTTATTGCTGAAGCAACTATTGGGGGTAGAAAACCAAGGAAAGGTTCGACCAATGATAAGGAGTTAATGTTGTATTTTTATGAGCAAGACGAACTGTATTCTATAAATAAAGATTAATTATATTTGTCTTATTAGGTTATGACTGAACAACAGATACAATCAAAAAGAATAAAGCAACTAGAAGCAGAAGGGTATTATGTTTTAAAATTAATAAAGACAAATAAGAATGGTATCCCTGACATATTAGCGATACCACCCAATGCTCCGGTAATATTTAGTGAGGTAAAAACATTAAAAGGAAAACTATCTTCATTGCAAGAATATAGATTAAAAGAATTAGATAAATATGGTTTTGGCACTGAAGTATATAGAGGATAATTTAGAGTACGAAATAGATGAATGGTTCTATGATAGATTAGAGGACTATTCCCTAGAAGAAGCAGGTAATATAGTGGGTCAAATATTATGTGTTATGCATAAGCTTCCAATTGAAAACGGATGGGGTCAAGAAATAGCAGGTGTTATATTAAGAGCCAAGCCTTTATTTTTTGTTATTGAATTCATAAATCAAGAAAATGAACCAACATTAGTAGTGGATGTAAGTGAAATAGACTTAGATTCGTATTTAGACTTTATAAAAAACAATCAAACAATCAAACAATTATATTACAATGGAACAAGCAATGGAAATCCTGATGCGGAAAGAACAGGAAATAAATTTTTTGAGAGAAATAGTAAAAACAATACTAGGAGTAGAAGTAAAGAACAACAGGAGTAGATTACGTCACGTTGTAAATGCTAAAATGATTTATGCATATATACTACATAAACATTGTGGTATGGGTTGTAGTGTTATAGCTAGGTCAATGAATTGTAATCACGCAACTATACTTCATTACTTTAAAACTATACCTTGGTATTTAAAAACAGACATTAGTCTTCACAGGTCTTATGAAAAAATTAAATCTGAATTTATAGAGGAATATAATCCTGTATACTATATGTCAGAAATTGAACTAAAAAAAGAACTTATTTCTTTGAGAATTGAAAATAAAAATTTATCTTCACAACTTGATAAATTATCTAGCGACTTATCTAAAGCTAAGGAATCAAAAGAAAAGTTTCCTAAACTTGTTCAAATAATTAGAGAAAGAACAAGACCAAATACAGAAGATATGGTTGCTCATAAAATTACTCAGTTATATAATGGTATATACGATAAGTGATATTGAAAAAGTTTTAGGATATAAAACTTGGTCTGTTAAAAGAAAGCAAGATGAACTTCTTAGAATGGACTGTAATATGTATTGCCACGTTGGTACTGACAGTACCAAGGCTGAGAAGGCTGAGGTTAGAAAGATTTCTAGAAAAATTTATTCTGCAATTAAAACTATTAACCACTCGATGGGAACATTATTTCTAAGCACAATGGACCAAAGAGTAAATAAAACACCCTAGCGAATGCCTGAAAGGTCAGCATACGACAAAGAACGTATTGCTCACATCAATTTTTTGATGGACCAAATAAACGACCTCTCTAATGAAATTTATGAATCACTCGTGGATAGAGAATATCCCGAAGTAAAAGCACAAGTTTCTAATTTGATATCATTATTAAGAGATATCTCTGCATCTGTAGAAGATGATATATGAGTACTCTCAATTTGCTAACGAGCAACAGTTGTTTAGTTTTATAAAAGATAATTTTATAGAAGACCTTATCTCATCAGACAATCCTACATCTAGGTACGATTGTTATTCATCTTATTTTAAAAGCCATATAGAATTAAAATGTAGACGTAAACATTATAACGAACTTATTATAGAAAAGGGTAAATACGATGCTATGATAAAGAGATGTAATGATGAGGGAACTATTCCTATCTATATCAACTCAACTCCCAAAGGTGTATGGGCATTTTACTTATATGAATTAGAAGATAAAATTGAATGGGAATACAGAGACCTACCAAAGCAAACAGATTTTTCTAAAAGAGAAACTGTTTCTAAAGAAGTAGGTTATCTAAACATAAAAGATGGTAAAGATTTAGTTCTTTTTCTTAACGAGTCTTCTCCTAGCTTTTAATGGCTTTGCTCTTTCAGGAAGGTATCTACTACTTCCACCGTAGTTCTCCCACTCTGCAGCCATCTCAGGCTTATTAGCGTACATCCATCTCTTCTGTGCTTTACTTTTAAAAGGCATATGTTATTTATTTACTTCCAAACTTTGCGGTACCAAAGGTGTCTTTACCTTTTTTCTTTTTTTTCTTTTTACCAAAACCGTCACCGCTTCCAAAACTTCCTGAACCAAAACTTCCTGAACCACCGTGATAATTATTTTCTTTATCCTTTAGTAGTCTTTTTAATTCTGCTTCTACTCTTTTTTGTTCTTTTATCTGTTGCTCTGATTCATAGTCAGGTGAGTTAGGACCAAAGGTATCATACCATAAACGATAGTTGTACCTTTTCATTTCGCTTCTTGAACTATAGTTGCCGAGTTTTTCTTTTTCTATTGCTGAAGCTTTCCTTTCCTGTGCTTGTTTCTTATTCATCTCACCATATAAACTTCGTAAAACCAAACGTCTTACATCTTTATACATCGGGATAAATCCTGAGTTACCTAACAACTCAAGAGGTAGTCTATACATCAATTCTTTTTCCTGTCTTTCCTGTGCTTCAACAGTTTTCTTTGGAGCCGATGTAGCTTTCTTTACTATAAAGTCTGCAGTCTTTACTGCAGGACCTAAAGATGCAGCCATATTAGTTAGTATATCTCCAAGAGAAGACCCTCTTCCGTCTTTACTTTTTGGAACAACCTGATATGATAATCCATCTTTATAAACATCATATTCACCATCTCTTAAAAAATCTAAGAACTCTTTATTAACTTCTTCTATTCCCATATTTAGTATAGCCTTAGTTGCATTACCAAAGTCTCTACCTACAATTAGTCCAAGCATTGAAGATGCTACCGCCTGACCAAGTTTTTTATCTAAGTCCTTAGGCTCTTCTTCTTCACCTGCAATACTTGCTAGTGCTTCTCCTAATACCTGAGCCATCATTGTATACATAATCATACGGGTTGTTGAACCTGCAAGTAATGCCGCTCCTTTTCTTTTACTTAGATGACCTCTACCTATTGCATTAACAATACCTGTTCTTGCAGTTACATATTCGTATATTAAAAATGTAGTCATAAAAGAATTGAAAGCATTGAATGCGGTTTTAAATCCGCTATCACCCGGCTTTCTTGTTCCTTTAAGTATTCCTAAAAACGGATTAGCAGTAGACCCTGTCATTACCGAAGTCTCGTCAGCTATTTCTGTAGCCTTAGCTAAAGCTTCTGCATTGGCTGCCATATACTCAGAGTCATTGGCTGCAATCTTTTCCATATCAGGTTCTATGCCTGTTATCTTTTTAAACTCAGATGAAAAAGACCCAAACCACATTGGTCTCATTACAATTTTATCAGGTGTAGATATTAATCCATCAGCTAAAGTTGAAACACCGCTCTGATATTTCTTACCTGACCTATTCCAAATCTGTACAAGTTTATTTTTAAACCTCCCTTTTGCTCTACCTCCTTTTATGCCTTCTGACTGATTCATTATATTAGTATCAATCATTCTTCCTGACATATCTTCATTAGGATAGATACGATTAGTTTGCTTACTCTTTAAATTCTCCATTGCCTTTGGAGCAGCATCACTGTTTAAAAACTTAACACCAAATTTAGAGCCTGTCACAAATGCAACCGGATTAGTTATAAGTGCAAAGGCAGTGTTAGATGTAAGTTCAGCAACCCATCTTGAGCCACTTGCAAGTATAGCACGGTATCCATTTTTCTTTAACCAATTCATTGCATCTTCAGCAAGAGTTGTTTGTTGGTATGCATTAGTTAAAAGGTTCTCAACAACCTCTTCATATGCATCTCTTATTGCGTTAAACTTTTCTCTTTCTTTAGAATCCATTCTAGCCTTGTCCCCTTTTAGATTTGCTTCTGCTACATTTAAAGTTCGTCTAGCAGTTCTAATTGGTTCGGTCATATGAAAATCTAATAAGACACCTTTGGCACCTCTTGTTGCAGAAGCATACACATCAAAGTTTAATGCTGATACAACTCCTTCTCTTTTTATTAAAGACTTAGCTTTAGTAGAACCCTTTAATCCATTCATATATTGTTGAACAAAAGAATCACTACTGTTAGGGTCAAGACCTTTATCACTAACAACATTAAGATGTACATAATTATTTCTAGGCTTGATTCCTGTACCACGAATAATAGATGCGGTTTGAACTGCCATTGGTCCTAGTTCTGAGTTAACCTCTTGTATTGTTTTAATAGAATTCTTTTCCGCTTCATTAAAACTATTATAAAGTTTCTCTAGATTTATTTCTCCTGTTTCTTTATCAGTAAACTTTTCTAAAATTTCTGCTAACATTTCAGAATCTAATTCACTAAACGTAGTTTTGTCTGTGTCAATAGCTTCAATAGTTTTCTTAATATAAGCAGCAGCTTGATGTCTTGTTTCAGGATTACCTAAATTAGAATCGTGTTCAAGCTGAATCATATAGACCATTTGCTTAAACTTAGACATCAATGTTTTATTTCCATCAAGACCAAATGATTTAGCTACCGCATTCTCTGCAGCATCTAACTTACCTCTTAGTCTTTTAAATTGAGATGTAAATAATTCTTGTGCCTTTGCTGATTCATTAAATAAACTATTAAAGATTGGTTTACTTTTAAAGTTTCCGAATACTTGGTCAACATAAAACAATGGGTTTCTTCTAATAGCTTCAGAGATAGCACCTTTCCTAGTTAGCATACTCTTAAACTTAGCATACATCTTTGTTATAGGAAGTATTCTAGAACCGGATATTCCTCCTGCAAGTTCCTTACCGTTTAACTGTGCATTCATTTTCTCGTTCATTACTTGAACAAGGTGTGGTGTGTAACCGTTATTTATATTATTGTATAGTTTATCAATTTGTTTTAAGTCATCAAGTGAAAGATTTTCTATGGCTTCAATATTGTTTATTAAACTTTCAAACATAGCTGCAACCTTTCTTTCAAACTTGCTAGGTAGTTCAGATATTTTTAATGCAGGTAATTTTTTAATGTTCTTTAAAACCTCTTGTCTTTCTGCTTCTATTTCCTCTTTTGTTTTTTCTACCTTTTCTTTCTTAGGAAGTATTTCAGACTTGTACTTCTGCATAACCTCAAGGTCTGTCTCATCTATAAGACCGCCTTCAAACATAGCCTTAATGGTTTTTGCGTAGTTAAGTTTACCATCTTTGTCAAGCACTTTGTTTTCAAACTCAGAAAACTTTTCCTGTAATTCAGGAATTTTTGAGTACTCCACATCAACCGCTTCCAATATTCTCTCTGTAATTTTTTCTACTTCAGCTACTGCAGATGGATTTAGAATTGCTTTCCTTGCTCCAAACTCTGCCACCAAATCTAAGTACTCTTGGAATACTGACTCAGGAATCAATGAAGCTTTCATTGAGAAGATTCTATTTAACTGCGTATTAACTGCATCAGCAATACCTATTTTAGTTCTTATATTTTTTATGGCTTGTTTACGAAGTTTGTTTGCAGTTGCTACTTCTTCTGCATAATTAGCGTTCTTAAAAACTCTACGCATAAATTCAGCGAAGCTATCAATAGATGCATCACTAAGCATATTAACCTTAGTAAATCTTTTAATTATAGCAGAAGCTTGTTTAGGAGTTATCTTTCCTTTCTGAGCCATCTCTCCTATCTGTTCAGCCAACTGTCTACTTGCCTGTACGAAAGCTTGTATTGCATTTTTTGCTCCACGATTCAAGGCTTTAATCTGTTCAGCTAATGCTTGTTTTTCTGTAAGAGTAATTTTTTTAGGGTCTATCTTACCAAGTAATAGTCGTTTAGCAGATGGAGCCTTCTTTTCTTTTTGTCCAAATCTTTTTCTTAACTCACGAACCATCTTCTCTCTTTGAACGTCAGTTGAGTTCTTATAAAGTTTTGTGCCTTTTAAATATTCTAAAGCTGCATTAAATATTTTAGTTGGATTTGTACTTTCGTTTGTGTTTCTAGCTTTAATTTTTTCTACTATACCATCTATCTCACTCATCACCCTATCAAAACCTTTTGCAAACTTCTCACTTACTTTAGATTTTTGATTTGCTTTAGGTCCTGCTTTTTCAAAGGCTGCTTTTATATCAGGCATTGAAACACCTCTTCTATTAAGAACAGTTTTAATTGCAACCTCTGAGACACCTTGTCCCCTTGCATCTTTTATGAATGCAGCAACATCATCTCCCAAAGAAAACCTTGGCATCATACCTTGTGATTCTTTAGCAGCATCAAACTTTACTTTTGATTTTGCATCAACTGATTTACCTGCAAATAAATCAGCAAGACCTACATTAATAAAGTCATCCAAAGACATAGCTTCGATTTCCTTTTCGTTTACATCTGCAAGTGTTGTAAATTTTTCTTTAATATATTTAAAGGTAGCATTCATCCACTCTTTAAACTTAGACTGTTTAGCAGCATTAATAATGGTCTCTCCTTTAGTAGCCATTAACTCTACTAATGCTTCTTCTCTAGCTAACTTGGTGTCACCATACTTTTCTATAGCTGCTTTTAATGCAGTAGTACCTTCTACAAGTTTTAATCCTTTTTCTAAAAGTCTAGTCCCTTTTCTACCACTAGCCTTTGACCTTAAGAAGTCAATCCATATATGTCCGAACTCGTGAATAGGTGTGCCTAATGAAGCTTGGTCAGGATTTATAAATACTTTACCATCTTTAGTCATACCAAGAATAGTCTTTCCTTTTGAAACCTTAGTTCTAACACCCGGCTCTTTAAGCATTGCATCAAACTCTTGTTGAGTTGCAACCACTGTTACACCCGGAAATGCAAATCTAAACTTAGCAGCCAACTGTTGCATATCAGTAATACCTTCAGTCTGAACTGATGCACCCTGAAACGCTTCGTCATTAGCCACAGTTCCCATAGTCTGAGAAGCAACACTTTTATTGGAAGGTCTCTTACCTGCTGAATCTTTTTTAAATACTCTATTTGATTTTGCTTTCCACTCAGGAAATACTTCCATCCCACTTGTAGGGTTTTTAATAAGCTTAATCAACCTACCTTTTGGACCTGACCCATAGTTAGGGTGGTCTATATCTATAACACCACCGTCTAGTACATCTATTCCTACAACAGATACCACATCTCCTTTGTTTGATTTCATCATAGAAGGTTCTCCTAAGGCAGAGTAAATATTATCTGAAGAAAATATACTTGAGTTATCTTTTGTCCCTTTGTATAATGCTTTTAAAAAACTTCTATTTGGAGTAGCAACACCTTCAGGTGAAGTTATGTTGTTATATAATTCTGCCCTCTCATCAAGAGTTAATGTATTATTCACATCTCCTTTTGCTCTAGCATTTGCATCAGCAACCACTGCATCTAATAATCCTCCTAGAGTTGTTATGTTTTTGTCTTCTATAAACTGTAAAAGTCTAGGGTTTTTTGCACCCTTTTTTCTTTTTAAGTCAGACCTAATTTCGTTTAAAGCTTCGGTTTGATTTTCAGTTGACTGTGCTTTAACTTCAGGTGCAAGATATCTGAATACAAGTTCGTTTGAATTAATAGCATTATTACCCATACGAATAATTGCCATTGGAATATGTCCTTTAGGAAGTCTTCCTTCCTCCCATAATCTATCAAATAACTCTTTGTTTTTTTTATATAGTTTTACTGCGTTATCATATTGACCTTGAGATGTTTTTCTTTTTACTCCTGCCCAAGCCGCTTTTACTTTTGCTAGTGCGTTAAACATAATACCACCCTTAGCATTCATATCATTACCTCTTGAGTCTTTTATATTACCACCTGCAGCAATATCAGAAACACCTGTAATCATAGGGATACCATTAAACTCTTCCATCTCCCCAACCATATCGTCTTGAGTTTCAAATCCAAGTTCATTAACATCGTCTTCATTTAAATTAGATGTGGAGTTACTATCTTCAAATGGATTTACAGTAGTTGTTGTTTCTCCTTTTGGAGTGGTAAAGTTTACTTCAGCATCTTCCATCTGATTCATCTCTTCAGTAATAGCTTCTGAATCATCAGGGTCAGCAACAAATGCAGACTCTCCTTCTTCTGCAACACTAAATCTAGTTTCACCTTCTAGGTTGCCTTCTAAATTATCTATGTCTTGTTGAAGTATTTGAGATGCTCTTTCGTCAACCATCTCTGAGGTTAGTTCATATTCTTTAATACCTTTTTCAGCCATCTCATTTTCCATTTGGTCGATGGCTCTGTCTTGCAATTCTAATTTTTCATCAGGAGATAAAGCATTATATTCTTCTACACTTGACTTAACTGATTCAGCTACATCAGATACAACTTGTTCTGTTTCTGCTGCAGCTTCTTCCGCTAGTTGGTTTTCCTGTAGGTTTGCTATTTGCGATTTAAGGTCAGCAATTTTTTTCTTACCTGTAACAGTACCCAATACTCTCCCTTCAAGTTCTTGTACTTGTCTTTCTAAATCTACAATTGCATCAACAGTAGGTCCATTTAAATCAGGGTTAGCAGCCATAACAGACTCCTTAGTTCTACCTGCTAAAATTTTATCTTGAAGTTTTTGTGCCCTTCCTTCAAAGTCATTATCAATTTGTATTTTAAAATTAGGAGCAGTTAACTGCTCATAAGTCATACCCTCAATAACTTGGTCTATCTCTTCAACAGTTGCTTTCTTGCCGTTAATTTTATATTTAGGGTTTTGATATCTAACCGCAATTAAATCTTTAACAGAACCCGGTGCTTCAGCAATACCTTCTAATAATATTTCTCCGGTATCAAACTCTTGTCCTTGGTCACCATAAATATTAGTAGCTGCAATACCTGCGGTTTCACCAAGTGAACCACCTACTGACTCTGTTAATGCTGCTCTACGAATTGCTTTCCCTTTTAATGCTCTAGATGCTGCCTTACTTCCTGCAGACCCTGCTTTTTGTAAAAGTGGTTTAGCTAACTTACCACCTAATCTACCTGTTAAAGCATCAATAGTACCTATTGCCATACCTCTAGCAACGGCATCAAATCTTAACTCATCAACAACATCTTGGTTAGATAGTAGTTCTTTTACGTTATCTGCAGTTAATTCTTTTCCTTGAACTTCAAGTCGTTCTTTTAATAACTCTCCATATGTCAAGCCTGTTTCTAAAACAGTACTAGCTGCCGCAAAAGCATAAGGTAAACTAGCTGCGGCACCTGCTACTGCACCGGGTGCTGCACCAACACCACCGGCTAATGCACCTGTAGCACCACCATAAGCGGCACCGGCTGCAAGAACTGCACCACCTGCTGCTGCAGAATCTTCGTTTGCCATAGCAGAAAAAGAACTAAACAATACTTCAGGTATAACTGAAGGATTTAATACAAGTCCTTTTATAGTACCCCATATTCCCTTACCTTCTTCTTCATAAATTTTTTGATAGTCCATCATCTCATCTGATGGTCCTAGTTGATTTGCTCTTTGGCTTTTTGAGATAAACTCTTGGATGTCTTCATAGGTAGCAGTCGTACCACCCATAAGAAGGTCGTTACCGCTTTCAGCAATCTGACCATTTTGAAAACCTGCATCAATAGAACGAGCCATATCATCAATAAAGTCACCTACACCTAAAGGGATTATAGCATCTACACCCCTTAGTACATCGCCAAACGCACCTTGAAAGTAATCAATTTCTCTAACTGAATTGGGGTCTCTATTTGAATCGGGAGACGGTGAAGTTATAACACTTGATGTGCCATCTGAAAAACTTGATATTGAACCCGGAGAATCTTTTTTTTTTAAGGAGCCTTGCTCTACATAAGAATTAAACTCATCAGCACCATATCGATTAATTAAATCTCCCTCAGAAAATACCTTACCTGAAGGGGTCTCATAAAAGCTACCACTATTAAAGTTCTGCTCAGGAGTTTCTTCTTCAACAAATTCTGTAAGTTGTCCTTCATTAACAAGTTGGTCAAAGCCTTCATCACCATATCTCTCTAGTGCTTCTTGTTGACTAATCTTATAACCATTCGGTGTTACATAAAAAATTTCATCCATAGTTCTCTTCTATTAACAAGGGACCTCTAGTCCTGTTGAAAGTTCTTCTTTTTTACCATTTTTACAAGGACCATAATCACCTTTACCACCTGTAAATTTTTGGTCTTTTGCTAGGTTATCTATTTGCTTAGTTTGCTTTAATACATAAGTCAACCACTTCTCAAATCTTTGTTCTTCTGCTAATGCTTTTGAATCTATATCAATATCTGAATCTAAATCAAATGTCGCAGGATATTCTGCATTACCTTTCCAACCATCAATAGTTATACGGGTATTATCCATAGGACCAATTCCTGTTGCTTCAGCTTTTAGACCATACTTAGCATATCTATCATTTAAAGATTTTGTTACCTTAGCTTGTCCTTGGTCTAAGAATGGCTCTGAGCCTGTCGAAGTTTCAACCTTAGGGAAACCTTCTTTAATAAATGAACTCGTCTCTGTGTCAAATCTTCCTTGGTTACCTTGTCTGTTTGCTCCTGAATCTCCAAAGTCTGTGTTAAGTTTTTTACTCTTACCATTAGTATCTTTAACAAATCCTCCTGCATTTAATGCTTTTTTAGGGTCATCAAGACCTGTAATCTCATTACCTAGTATTGCCCAATCTGAATCACTAATGTCTTCAGTGAAGTCGACTGTTCTGTTTTTAACAGGGTCGGTATAAACAAACGATATAGATAGTCCATCAGATGATGGGTTAACACCAATCAATCCTGCAGCTTTACCTTCTGCAGTACCAATTAAAGATTCAAAAGAAGCAACTCTTTCGGTAGCCGATTGTCCTTTAATCGAGTTCCAAGTTCTTTGAATGTTTTCTTTAGCTTCATTTTCTCTACCTTCTTTTCTAACATCTGCAGGAGCATATGTCGGAGCATTGTAATCTTTAGGTGCTGCTTTATATTCTTCTGTTTTATCTAGTTGTAAACGAAGCTGAATCTTCATAGCTTCCTCAGCTTTCGCTTGTTGTTCTTCTGTTAATTGTGCTTCAAGCTTACCGTTATTGTTTTTCATTAATACTTTCATAGGGTCTGCTGCCGCTTCTGTAGGGTCCATTGTTGGTTCGTAACCGTCACCTTGTAAAAAATCCACAAGCACAGATGCCGAAGAATTATCTCCAATACCTAATTGACTGCTAACAAAACTGTCCTCTGCTTTTTCATACATAGACATAACCTTCACATCTTCAGGTTTGATACCTGCTTCTTTTGCAATCTCTGCAATTTGTTTGTCAGTTAAATCTGCTAATGAGCCAAAGCCTTTTCTTCGTGTAATATCTGATACTTCAGTAACTAAACCATTGGCTCTATAGCCACCCATTTTTCTTTGAACTTCTTTATCTATACCTAATGTTTTGGCATATTCATCAACAGTACCTATTACATCGAACTTGGTATAAGTTCCTTTAATTCTGTTCTCTAGATTTTGAACAGTCATTAAATTATTTTCATCAGGTATTCTTGGACCGTTAGGATTCTTAGGATTAGGAATCATTTTAGCCATAGACATAACACCTGTATTTGGGTTAATTATAAGCTTACTATCCTCAAAGTTACCAAACCCCTCTACTAACCCCATAGACCAATTCTGAATTTCTGAAGCTTGTTCTCCAACAGGAAGGTTGGAGTTATTCATAGCCATCTTTCTTTCATATTCAGCATTATAATTTTCAAACAAACTAAAGGCTTGGTCAGTACCATCAACTAGATTTTGTCTAGTAATGGTATATTGTCTTGGGTCTAACTGTCCTGACTTTAAAAGAGTTTCCTGCATAAGCATAATCTCTTGTAAATCAGCACCGGCATTTAAAGCAAATTCATTTAATTGGGTGTTATCACCTAAAGGTATATTGTTTAATACCTTTTGCATTTCACGAGTGGCATCATCAATTGCACCCTTCTTTTCCTCACGAATTCTATTTTCCTCCTTAAGAGTGTTGGTTAAATTACTTCCAACTTCTGCCCAATTTATATTGTCTTCTGCCTTTCTTTCGACATATTTATACGCTGTTGCCATATTGTTTTAATTAATTTTGAGGAACGTAATTAAAAAAGTCTAAGGTGTTTTGTCCTGTCATATATTCATTATATCCTCCTGTATAAGCCTTGTTTCCAAATAAGTCACCGTCATTTCCGTAGGCTTTTTTAAATTGTCTTAAATCCCTATTACTCATAGCGTTGAAGTCAATCTTACTTACATCTTGTCCTTTGAAACTCTGTTGTCCCTTATTAAACATATTGTCTTTTGCAGGACCTTTTACTGTTTTACCATCATATTGTCCGCCATCTGCTGCAGCTTGAAGACCTGCTTTTTGTGCCGTTGCATTTTGCTTGTATAGTGGAACCATTGATACTGCTTGACCAACTGTTGAGATTGCACCTTGTATTCCTTGTTGAGTAGATGCTGATGCTGCTCTTTGAGCATCTGCTGCTTTTTGCTGATTACCTGCAACCTCTTCTAAATCTAAAGCAACATCTAAATCTCTAAGTCTTGAATCCTCTTCTACTATTGCTGCTTCTATATTGGTTAATTCATCTCCCATTGCAGCACGAGTTTGTGCCTGTCCTGCTTGTTGTGCAGCAAGAACTCTACCTGCGGTAGCTGCTCCACCTCTGTCACTTTCTACTCCTGCTTCTAAAGCCTGAGCACCTGCAGATAAATTAGCTTCTCTTTCTAATTCGTATCCTTCTTTTTTAATTGCCATCTGTTCGGCAAAGTTAACTTCTAACTTTCCTCTAGCAGCTTCCATTGCAGCATCAGCTTCCTGTTCTGCTCTTCGTTGTAATTTTTTTTGTTGACCTGCTTGTGCAAAAGACAACCCCGTGGATATTGCTCCTATTGCTAACCCTGCTATTGCTGCTGACATAATTTCTTTTTTTGTTTTATAACGTATTCAGGTAACTCATTGTAGTCTTCAGTAAATAATTCTTTTTCTGCTTCCTCTACAGTTTTAGCATCTGTTCTATAAGTACACACCCAAACACTGTCTTCGTGCATATAAGCTACTCTCTGAGTTCCTATTTCTGTTTGCACCACCATAGGTGCTTTTATTCTTTTTACCTCTGCCTTATCTGTTAAAATAGACATCTCTCCACTTAAAAAAAAAGAAGGATGATTTACCTTGTGAATGAAACTTAAAACCAACATTCCCTTTGGCATAAAAATTTCCCTAGTATAAATTCCATCTTTAATGTGGTGTTTTAATGGCATAGTTTCCTGCATCTCAGGGGTATGATGTAAAACCGCACCCTCAACAGATATCATTTGACTTTTAAATTCATTAATCTTTTCCCATAATGCTCCTCTGTATTGGCTAATATTTTCCAAAACAGATTCCGGATTAGACTGTACTAATTGAACTTCATCCATATTGTAGCAAAGATACTAATTTTAAGGGAATGATTTCATTACTTCCGACTCAACTGAAAATAACTCTATTTTACTTGTGTTGTTATTTGTTAAAGTAAACACACTATAATGACCTAATATACCGTGAGATTCTGCTACTGAATTTTTTATGTATAACATATACTCTTGAGTAGTTGGTGCAGGTTGTGCTCCAATTATTGAGTTATCTAAAACTATATTATTTATTCCTGCAGGTAAGTCTTGGTTTATAGCCGTGACTCTACCTAGTAAGGTTGGTGAAGGTGAACCAAAATAAAACATATCACCTATACTAATAATGTTACCAAGATATATCGAAGTTGAAAAGTCAACCGTGGTTACATTTCCAACAACAGTTATGTCAGAACTAGACCCTATACCATTTAAAGAACGCAATGCATACTGATTTGGATTTGCAGGATTGGTTGATGTTTGACCTGAATTTCTGACAAAAGCATAAAAGGCTCCTTCTTTTTTCTCAAACCAATCGTTCTCTATAAACCCTGTGTTTTGTTGGTCGCTAGTTAATATTGCACCCCAACTATCGTCACCCTCAAGATTTATTGTTTTAAATAATTTATTATCTAGAGGTTGCTCATTAAAAACAGACTGCATTACACTAGGATAAGTAACACCATAGTATTCATTTCTAGTTTCATTTGTATTGTGTCTGTATAAATCACCACCATTAAAAGTATAAAAATAATTATTCATACCTATCATCCAATCCGGTTGATAAGAATAAAAAGATGGAAACCCTCCAACTCCGGGGTCATACGATATTGTATAGATAGTGTTTCTTTTAACTGCCATTTTTTATTTTTTTATGTTGGACAATGAACTGTATCGTCACAAGCATATGCTACCCCTGAATCTAAAGTTGCATCATATGTTTGGCTATTTATCTTATCCGTAATTGTACCACACCTTACTGTTCCTGAACCCGGTGTTCCTATTTTATATTGAACTACATCATTTACATCAAAGTTTGGATATGAAGAATTAGAAACTTTTTGTTGATTTCCTGTTATACAATCAACCAAAAGATAACCATCAGGAACACAATTACCCGTATTAACTACAACACCATTTTGAACTACTATGTATGGGTGAGGGTTTCCTGATAAATTTATAATTCCATCTGATGCAGGTATAGCACCATTGGGGTCTATAAATATCATATCGTTTAATGCAGGACTAGATGCAGTTCCTGTTATAGGAACGTGGTAATAAGTTGTCGAAGGATTAACGTGACACGCTAAGTCACTCTGAACAGTACTTCCTTGGAAGCTATTAAGTATGGTTGGACAATCTATTGATAAACTCCAAGCCGTGTCTCCGCAAGGACCATATAATTGTATTCGCATAGTGCTTGGTGAACCTTGTGGTTTAGGTACAACTAACTTACAATTATTAGGTCTAGCAGAAGTTAACTGAGAACCTACATCAGTAATTGTAATTGTTTGTTGGTTTCCTGTAGAAACAAACGCACCATTTAAATATTCTTTTTCATTTAAAGTGTATGTTCCTAATAAACTATTTCCACTACAAGTTCCTTGACCATTTACACTACCAAGAAAAGTCGGAACAGAATTATCAGGAACACCGTTATTGTTTGCTTGTAACACCCCAAACTGTGCTGATACAAGCTTGTTATAATTAACACCATCATATGTTACTATAATTCCGTCAGGAATACTTGCAGGATTAAACGTAACTACTACTGCTCCTGTATCGTTGTTTGTTCCTCCTAAATCAATATCAAGAATAAAACACCCTTGATTTTCGTTTGCATTAATAGTTCCATCACAAGGTTGAGCACAAGTTCCACATACTTGTTGCGGAAGTAACACACACCCTGATAACTCCCTGCTAATAACACCATCAGAATAAAAACCATCGGGTGCACAAATACTTAAATTAACATCACTAAATATTGATGTCGAATTTGTTAATGTTGTTCCGTCTAAATAATAAGTTGCCATAATTTAATTTTATATTTTATGGGTCTACGTTACAATGTACCGTATCTCCACATACATATGTTATACCCGTTCCGTAAAGTATTGCATCTACATTAGTTCCGGGTGATACAATTTCTCCACATCTTACAAGTCCACCTGCCTGTATTTGATATTGAACAACATCACCTTGACTATAGACACTTGCTGAATCTTCGACAGTGTACGAATTTCCTGTATCACAATCAACCAAAATCCACTTAGGTGCTGATGCGGGTTCACAACTGCAACAAGCTTCACTTGGTGAGGTTCCAAAACATAAATCTAAAGGTGTTGAAGTTCTAAAATCCCAAATCAAATATAAATATTGTCCCGTACTAGGCATAGTAAATTCACCACTATAAGCAGTGTTCCCATTTGTTGGAGGATTAATATTTGCAATTTGATTAGCAGAAGCTAGTAAATTTAATATATCTGTGCTATTGTTTGAATAGTCGGTATCTGTTCTTAAGTACTTAAAGTCATCTTGAGATGCGTTAAAGACATAATCATCATTGGCTAATTTGTTAGAGTACATAGAAACAATTGAACCATTAGTTGGTATAACACCACCACCTTGAGGTCCTGTTATATTCTCAAATAAAGAAACAATAGGGTAACTTCCGTTTACCATAGTAATCCCCTCTGATTGTAGGGGTGATATGAAACTTCCATCTACCCACCTGTATTCATCGTGAATACTTAAGCCTGTATCGCTTGGACTATTTATATGAACCAATCTTATAGTTATAATATCAGCAGCAGGACATTTTACTGTTATAGTGATAACCGCAGAACCTGTAGTTGCTAAAGTTATATTAGCTTCTGTTGTAAGAATTAAGTTTTTATTAAAACTTAAAGTACCACCTGTAGTTACGTTTCCTGTAGTTACAGTTTGTGTTCCGTAATTTCCTGTTACAGAAAAAGTTCCCTCAAGACTTGTAACACTATAATCAATATCTACATTACCAACTGTTTCACCCAAATCTACACAGTATTCAAACACATCTTTTCTTGACTCTAAAGAAACTTGCTGAGTTACACCACACTGTATACATTCTTTTTCTTGTGGTATATTAGTCGTATTGGATGATAAAACATACTCATTCATATAAGTATCATATCCACCTAACTTTTGAGTAAACAAGTCTTCATTAAATAAATCTCTAAACCAAGGTCTCATACCTTCTGCAGAAATTGCTTTTAATCTTTCATTCTGTCCTGATGACCCTGTTAGTTGTAACACAACTCCACGCTTACCATCTGTAAAATATTTATCAGGTCCGTAAATTGCAAAGCTTTCCGGGTTATGGCTAATACCATAGTCCTCAATTCTAGCTACTTGAGTTCCTAGAACTTCAGGTACTGAAGTTAAAGCACTACCACCTGCAGCATCAGAAAGTAAATTCTTTCCTGCTAACACATATGATATTTTATCTTCTTGTAGAGTCAGTACATCTGTTTCTCTAGCAAATAGTTTTTGAACAGGACCAAAAGATTGTTCTAAAGATTTAAAGTTTAAAAGTCCTGTATTAAATTCGTTTAGTTTATTAATATTAGACTCTGCATTATAGACACCACTATAAGTAATATCTGAAAATCTATGCTCCATTTTATAATCTTGAGCAGTTGTGGTTAAGGCTCTGTTACCTAAAACCAATTCCTTACCAATAATTGAGTCTTGAATTTTCCAACTTTCAACTCCATTACCAAAAGCATAACAGTTAAAAAATGCAGTTTTTATTATAGCAGGAGTGTTACTAGACACTTCCTGATTCTGCTCATTACCTGTATGTTCTCCTGTTGCAGTATCTATTTCGTAAGATTTAGATGACTCATACCATAGGTTAGGTGAAGAGTCCTGAGGTTTAGTTTCAAACACACATAATCCACTTGCTCTAATTACTTCAATATCTACTCTTGACTTTGAATTTTTTTTACTACCACCATAACCTTTTACTCCTTTAAAAGAAAAGTAGGTTCTACCTCCTGATTGATAAAAGTTAGTAAAAACATTACTTACAGAACAAGGTCTGTTTTGATAAGATTGATAGTTTGGTGAATAGTTTGGTCCATCCATACCTGTTCCTTCATCATCTGCTAAACCCGACAAAGCACCTGCAATATTGTCACCCTCAAACCAACTTTTAAAATTAGGGTAATCTTGAGATACGGTAAATTTTGTATCAACCTTCCATATTCTTTTAGCTACATTACCTCCCAAACTATCTTCATTACCTCTTCTATAGCTTCTTAAAACTATATTTACTTTAGACCCTGCCGGTAAAGTGTAGTCGATGTATTGACCGGGATTGATAGGGTCTTCTGTATCTACAGGGTAGTAAACGTGCCTACATCCACTTCCGTTGTTATTTATTTCTCCGTAGTCTACTACCGGCAAATCTCCTACTTCAGTAGAAAAATTATTTGCTCTTAACTTCATATAAGTACCGGCAGGTACGGGTATTTCTGTACCATTAATATCAACAGGAGCAGGGTCTAAAAAGTCTTTTGTCTTTGCATCTTTCTCAAGAACCGTGGTAAACGTACAATTGTCTCTAGGTCCTTGCGTATCTGTCTTTACTATTAACTCATCTCCGAGTTCTATTTTTTGTGAGTTCTGCCCTTCTAATAAGAAATAATCAGCACCACTTGCAGGGTCTCTAAAAAAGAATTGTGAATAGACGGTATTATAAACTTCCTTGTCAGGCTTTATAACAAACTTATATCTCTTTGCCCAACTTGGTGCCAACTGTGCAGGTGGTATAGTTACTTGAATTGAGTTCTTAAATTCTGATTGTGAACAAGGAATATGTACAGTGTTATTTAAACTAACCTGAGCAGAAGTTGCTCTGTTAAATTCATCCATATAAACAATACCTATCTCATAACCTCTATTGCTATGTAAGCTTGAAGGCTGACCTATTTCTTGAAAAACAATATCAAGCAAGTTTATTTTGTAATATTCCCACTGTGTTGAGGTAGGATTAGCCACGTCATCAACAAAGGACATAGCAGGTAATTGTAGTTTTAAAACTGAAGAACCCGGACTTGTAATTATTTCTATTGGTTGATTAACTGCAGATATACCACTTTGAAATTTAAACTTACCTGACAATTCATTAGAAATAGTACAATTAAATAAATCCGTTAATGTTGTACCACTACAGGAGTTTGCTACTGTTTGAATATTTACAGTAGTACCAACCTTTTCTGCAAAATCCACAGAAGAAGCCAAGTCATATACAGAAGAAAAAGGTGTGGGTAAAATATATGTAAAGCTTATGTTTTGCTCTTGAGTTACATCCGCAGGATATGAACCACCCCCGGACCAAGAACTATGTTCAAACCTTATTAATATGTTTAAAGTGGCACCTTGAACAAGGTCTACTCCGGCTAAGTCTATATTAGCTATACTATTTTGAACATCAACATTGCCATTAATTGTGTAGTTACCTTGAGTGCTTGTTCCTTCAATACCTGTAGCACCTATACTCTCTGACAAAGAGTTTACAGTATATTCAAATTTAGTAGGAACACCATCTCTTTCTAAATCAAATTGCTCATAGTAATTACCAAACATTAATCTGTTACCCATTAAGGTTTGAGCCTGTGCTCTATGTGGCACGTTATCATAAAGTCTTAGTATTTCAGACGAGGGTAAAACTGTAAATATTTTACTGTTGTTAAATGTATAGGTGTAAGTGGTATCATTAGCTAAACCCTGTTGCTCTTTATTTAAAGTCTCCACTACTTTTATTACAGAACTATTCATATCCTTAAAAAGAATATCTATCTCTTTTACTAAAGGTCCTCCTGTATCATATCTAATCTCCGCATTGTTAGTTGCGTTTTTCATACCTGAATTTAAAGCAGTTGCTATGTCATATCTAAATGCATTAGGGACAAAACTTGCTTGAGAAAATTGAGACGTAGCAGAATATTCTCCATCTGAATATTTATACCTGTACGCAAAAGAAACAAATCTATCTTCTAGAAAATTATCTTGACTAGAGGTTGCAATTGGTCTTACGTCAGGAGATGTAGTAGGTGGTTTTTTAATTAATAATATTTCTTCAAATGAAAAAGCATCAACTCCTCCTACCGGATTCGGATAGTTTTTATTTATATTTATTTGTCTTGGAGGATTAAGATTATCAGTCCAATACAAAAGGTTTTCAACTTTATTGACTCCTGTAATTAAAAACTCCTTATCAAAGTTTAAAGTTGTTTTTAAACCTGTTGTGTCATTTGGGTCTGAAATACTAACAACGTGATATCTTAATAATAAAGTTTCAGTGTTATACGAAACTACTAAATCTACAATACCTGTTGGAGAACCTGCACCACCAAATGTTGGGTCGTGCACAAACCAATATATTGTTTCAAATGCTCCGTCTTCAAATGCTCCAATACATTTCGCATTTACACTAAGATTTTGTCCATTAAATTGTAGGGTAGTTAATCTATTGTTTCCCTTTGAGTTTTCAATAACACCAATTTCAGAACCCTCAGTAGACCCCATACGAATATTTAATGCATCAACATATTGCCCATTAGGGACAAGACGTTCATCCACCATCTTATTCATTTTACCCTGAGTAAAGTTTCTTGTTATATTCGCCATATTATTTTATCCACTTATCTCTACCCCTAAGATTTTGTAATAGTCTACCGGGATGTATATTACTTATTCTGATTTTTGCGTTTCTAAGCAATGCTGATTTACGCTTTCTCAGTCTAGTTACAATATACTCTTGTACACCAACTTTAGAACCAAGAACTGCAAATTCTATTGCAGCGTATACATAATCTTCAAAGAGTTTGTTTACGGTAACTAAACTGTCATCACCGTTTTCCATACCATCTGATACATATTCTAGCACACAGAGTTCATCTGCCATACCTGAACTAAAATTAATAACACCACCCTTAGGGTTGATTTTAAAAGTAGGATTGGCATTTGCCGTTTCAGTATTTAAACCAAATTGTGCACCTATTCCATATTCAAAATACCATTGTCCACCATCATTATATCCTTCCTTTCCATTGTAAGGAGAACCGGAGTTTAAGTATATTGATTTTTTACCACCAAAAATTCTTTGATAGTCTATTGTTGAGTCTTGAGGTTTTAATGCATTTCCGTCTATGTCAAATAAAATTCTACAGTCGTTGTCTTGAAGATAAGCACTTGCCCAATTAGTTTGAATATTTTCACTTAAGGGATAAAGAACACCGTCTTTATACATAGATATTCTAACCCAATTTACATAATCACTAGGTAGTACATATCTTAAATTATTACACACACTTAACTCTAATATTTTTATTTCCTTAAAAGCATCATAGTTTAGTTCCTGTATTGCTCTCTTTGCGTGAAATAAAATTTTATATCTTTCTTCATTATTTACAATACTATGGTTTCCTGTATACATCAACATAAAGTTGTTGACGATATCTTCTAGTGATACATATTGATATGAACCCCAATTAACATCTTCAGGATTTTGTCCCCCGTTCTCGTAATACTGATAATCATTTATATATGCCATAACTATTTTTCTTCTTGTATACTTTGTTGTTCTTCGCTACCTGCAAATTGCACTGCTTGAATCTCTCTAATACTCATACCTGCATACTGAAGTATCTTCATAATTAAATTTACCTCATCATCATTAGGTAATTCAAAGTCTTGGTAGTCTACTGCTCCTGCATCAAAAGCAGGTTCACCGTTTGTTAATGTTACATATGTCCATTTAGGGGTGTAAGGAAATCTAATATATTGACAAACTAACTGCCCTCTATTACTAATATCGACCGGGTATATTTGTGCTACTGAACCCTCTTGTGTATAAGCAGGATATGTCAAAGTAGGCTTTGTTAATAATGAATTTGTTAACATAGTTATTTTACTATGTGTAACTTTTTCTGCTTCTTTTTTATTATCTCCCTTGTATACAGTATAAAGTATAGGAAAGGTATTTAAAACACCCGGTGTTACTGTAAGAGTGTTTATCGTTACGTTTGTTATAATTAAGTTGTAAGAGTATCCAAGTAATTCAACTCCAACTATATCTCCAACCCTAACTCCCAACGCTATAAAGTCTGCATTGGTATCAATAATCTGATTGGCACCACCTACGTTATTCGTAGTGGTACCGCTAGTAATTACCTCATTATTAATTAATAGTTTATTTAAAAGGTAATAATCATCATTAGTTGTAGAAAGAGATGGCAATAAATATTCATTTCCTGAAGAAACCAATAATGGTCTAGTAACTGAAAACGTATCTATAACCTCTTCTAATCCTTTAACTATATCTGCGTACCCTGTCCCCGACTGTCTAGCATTTTCTTTCTGCAATTGATAGTTGTAAGAATAAAAATATGTTTCAAACAAATCTAACTGTGCTTGTTTTGCAAACAAGTTAAAATCTGACGGAGATATGTATCCGTAGTTATTTTTATTCAGAATGGACATCACTGTTTGTCTTACTGAATTTATCATCTGTAATTCTTTTGTACAAAGATAACTAAAAAAAAAAGACCCCTTCAAAAATGAAGAGGTCCTTGTATTATAATCTAAATTTAATTAGACTATTACTCCTTTACAGGTTTACATTGGATACACTCTAATGTAATTTTCTTAATACTTACATTTGAATTGTCTCCATCAAATATTACAGGAGATATAGGTTTCATCCAATTAGTAGTAGCAGCAACATAAATAGCATCCTTAAACGGATTAATTATTTGTGTTGGTTTTTTGAAATCAGCTTCCACTTTAATTCTACTGTGGTTTGCATCCTTTAGGTTTATATAAGCGATTCCTTCTTCATTTTCATCGGCTTGTATATTTAAGATACTATCACAGGCAATTAGTTCGAGTCCCTGTTCTGTTTCAACTTCTAAATACTTTAACATAATAATTATTTTAAGATTAGTAAAAAAACTTATGCCTTCTTGACATAAGCACTATAATGCAAATATACAACTATTATTATACTGTTTCTAAGTACTTAAGAACCTCGATACCTTCATCTGTTTGTAAGTAAGAAACAACCATATCTAAACCGTCAGAACCAAAAGGTACATTGAGCATTTTAGTTTTATTTGTAGGTGTATTAAACCATACTTCTTTTTTACTTTTTCTATAAGTCAAACTTCCTTTATCAAAAAAGGATTGAACCGTACCCATAATCTTTAATTCAGGGTCATTGCAAATATCTAGAAAATCTTCAGGATTGTTTTTAGCAAATACTAAAACATCTCTTTTCATTTCTGCAGTGGTTTGTTTATCCACATTTGTATTAAATAATATTCTACAAATATTTTCTAATTGGTCAATTGATAGTTTTTTAGCTTCTACTAACGCATCTGCTTCAATCATTAGACTCTCCACTTGTTGTGCTGCATCTTTAGATTTATCAACTTCAACAAACTTGGTACCATTTAAAGGATGATAATGCAAAAACTTTTGAAGTACTTGATTTTCTTTTGTTACATTTAAAAAACCATCTTCAAATATAATAGGCTCTAACAATGCATTACCATCTTGTTCGTCTGTAAAAGGACTCTTTTGGTTTTTCGCATATCTAAGTTCTCTATTAATTCCATTTGACTCGTCAAAATGTAATAAGGGAAATCTTTTTGTGTGTTTTGTAGGTAGCATAAAAGAAAGTGGTGCTACGTCTCTTGTGAGTTTGTATTGCTTATCAGCATATACGATTTTGTTTTTTTTCATTATAATAGAATTTAATTTAATTTAAAAAAAGGGGAGTGCGTTAAAACACCCCCCCATTAAAGTTATCTGCTTACTCTTGGAATAAGAAGAAATTGTTAGCACCTAGAGTACATACTGCTCTTTCAGATAGGAAGTGAACCTCCATAGCATCTAAGCTAGAAGTCGCTGCTCCACCTGCTGAACCTGTAATCCAAGTCTTGTAACGTCTGTCTTCAGTTTCTGAAGCTCTATATCTAACGTGCAAGAATGGTCTCTTAGCGTTTTTACCAAGGATTTGGTCATATACTGAAGTAGAACCTGCAGGAACTAAAAGTCCATTAACTCTACCTGACCCTGCTCCAACAGGTAATCCACCTCTCATTGTTGGGTCATTCAAATATTTCCAATCAGATTTGTAAAAGTCATAACCTCTTCTGAAACCTGTGAAACCTAAGTTCAATGCCATTTCTTTTTCGTTGTCAAAAAGACCGTAAGAAACACCACCTGCTGCGTTAGAAGATTGCTTAGAAAGCATATCGTCAATGTCGAAAGAAAAATTTCTATCTACAAATACAACATTTTCTTCAATAGCACCTTGCTTATCTAATCTTGAAATGATATCATCCCAATCAGTTAGCAATGTTGGGTTTCCACCACCCCAAATGTTTCCTCTATTTTCTACTGAATAGAAGATACCATCTGAACCTTCGTTTCCAACCATACCGGCATCTGCTACTGTTTGAGTAGCTGCACCTGATGTTGCACCTGCAGGAACCGCTTCAATCATTGCAGTCTCAAGATAATCGTCAAAACGTAATCTTGTTTCGTGCTCAGACTTCATATACCATAGGTATCCATTTGCTCCATTTTCAGTAGTTACTTCAACCCATCCAATTTGAGCCATATCAGAACCTGATACTGCATATTTGTCTTTAATGATAATTGGCTTGTTCTCGAAGATGAAATCATCAGCTTCTAAAGACTCTTCCATTCCAACTGTTCCTTTTCTGAATTCAGAACCATACACAAACATTGTGAATTTTTTTCCGGCTCCTGCTACAGGAATACCACCGTTGTCATAAAAAGCAACACTCACAGTTTTAGTTCCATAGTCAACTTTAGTAACAATTGCTTTACCTGAACCACCACCTGCATTATCAGAGATAAATACGGTTTGTCCTTTTCTAATAGCAATACTGTTACTTGCACCGAAAGCAGGGTTACCTGCATCACCGATAACAAAATCAGCTTCGTCAGCATTAATTAATGCTGCAGTTGTACAATCCACATATTTAGTATGCAATCTTCCTTGTTCTGCCCATTTGATAAGGTCAGAGTTAGATGGCATTTCTGCACCTACCATTCTTAGGAAAGATGCTATTGTTCTATTACCATATCTTTCAAACTCCTTTTCGTAAGTATCAGGTAGATACTGATTCAAGAAATCAAAGTTGGTAATGTAGTTAGACTTCAACGGCACTCTTTGTGCACTTGGTTGAAGGTCGTAACCGGGTACGTTTAATACACTCATAATTTACTTTTTTTACTTTAGTTTAACACTTATTTATTTTTACTTCTAATCTTTAACCCACGACCGTGGTCATTGGTTACAGACTTAAATTGCATACCTGTCTTTGTATTGCCAACTTCCGGAGCAGTACGAGTAGTCATATTTACATTTTTTAACTTTCTCATAGTTTCATCTGCAGATGCAGACTTCCCTTGCTCATAAAAGAATTTAGCAAACTTTTCAGGATGCATTGCCATTGCTAGTGACCTGTGGTAACCTTCTGCGTTTTTAAGAGAACCATCTTCCTCTTGATACTTTTTAATAAAGTTTTGAGGGTTAGAATGAACTTTTAATAACTCATCTGAATCACCGGGTGAAAAGTAAACTTTGTTGTCATCTAATGTAAATTCAAAACCTTTGAACTCTGTGAACACATTGTTTGTTTTTTCAAGATAAACTTCCCTCGCTCTAGAGTTTCGTTCATCTATCGTCTTCGCTTCAGCTATGTATTGTTTATATGCCTTGTATTCTTCTGTGTCAGCTTCAAGATTCGAATCCCTTCTCGACTCAAGAGGGACCTTGTATAATTCTTGTTGCTTACTAAAAAAATCCTTAGCTTTCGCAATAGTCTTTTTCTTTGCTAATTTTATTTTTCTAATTTGCTTTTCATCATCGATGTCTTCATCATATTGATAATCTTCCATAAGGTCTGTGATGTCTTCAGCATCTAAACCTTTTTCAGTTGCAGTTAGATATTCTCTTAGCAATCTATCAGGCTCCATTTCATCGTAATTCTTTTGCAATTTTGCAAAGTCATCAAATCCACGACCTGTTTCTTTTTTATATTGTAGATACTTGGACACATCTTCGGGAAGTGGTTCGTTTTCTTCCCTAGTTTGATTCAATTCATCTAGTGAATTAATCTCTCTCCCGTATCTACTTTCCATAAATTTAAGAACGTCTTCCTCTTTTAACTCTGAGGATTGAGTTTCTTTTTGTACTACCTTTGGTTCTGACACCTCCGGAGTTTTAATTTCTTCTTCGGCAACCACTTCGGGTGCTTCTGTTTTTACAGGCTCATCACTTATTTTTTCTTCGTGCTTATTTAAAAGGTCTTGTTCAACTTGTTGAGTAGACTTTTCTTCAGCAACCCCCACCTCTTTTACTTTAATTTCCATATTTTATTAAATTTAATTTTATACAAAGTTACACAAAAAATAATATACTTTTAGACGGCTACCTTGGATTGAATTCTGCTAGGTCAAAGCCATCTAAACTATCCTCGTTTGATTCAAAATTCATTGGAGGAAGATTATTTTTACGTTGATTTATTAATTTAGACTGTTCACTATTAGCTTGAGATATACGATTAGACTTTGCTTTTTCTCTGCTATCTTCTCTTGTTGATAAAGATTGTGCATCCATTGCTCTTAATTGCAAATTCATTTGGAATTCTTCTGCCATTAACTGAGACTTTAACATAGCTTCCTGTTTCATCTTTTCAATTTCAAAAGCAATGTCACCTTGTCTAAACTGAAGTTTAGCCTGAGTTTCCATTTGCAATTTTTGTTGATTAGCTTGTACAGTCATTTCTTGTTGCTTAATCATCTGTTGAGATTTTATAGCTTGTTGTTGCATTGCCATTTTCTCTTCCCTTTCTTGCTTAGAAATCCTTTTCATTTTTAAAAGCTGATTAGCAAGTTTCATATTTTTAATCTCACGAATGTCAATAGCATCTTCAAGATTTATATCTCCTTTAGATAAAGCCATCTGAATATTCTGTTCAAGTTGTGCTCTTTGTTCTTCATCCGGAGACAACTCAATAAATATTCCAAAGTCATAAATATATAAGTTGGAGATATCTCCAAGTATAGACACATTATATTTTCCAATTTGATTTATAAACTGCTCTTTAAAATCTGAGTACTCTAAAATATCAGCTACTCTATATGTAATTGCTTCGGCTAGTGTTTTATAAATATATAAACTTCCCTGAAGAATATGTCTTGTAGCTACATTAGAATTTAATGCTGCCATTTTTTGTAACCCAACCAATGAATCTGAAGATGGCATACTTGCATCTCTAGCTTCATTTAAACCTGTTACTGTTCTTATTTGGTTTAAGTAGTGGTTATAGTTAGTAATCAACATTTGAGCCTTTGATGCTCCTGAAGAGGATTGCAATTCTTTAATAGGAACCCTAGCTTGATTATAATCACCATCTTGAGTATAACTTCTACCAATAACACTACCTGTTTGGAAATACATTCTTAATGCATCCTCCGGATTATAAGCATTTCCTGTTCCTAAGTCAACTTCATTAAGACCATCTGCGTCTATAAAGACACCATCAGGTACAACTCTTGATATTACCTGTTGTAATTTTAAATGGGTAACCTGTATTAAATCTGCAAACGGAACCATTCTTCTAACTAAAGATTCAATAGAACCTTTATACATTCTAGGTGCACAAGCTACATAGTTTGGAATTGCGTGTTGTGTGGCTGATTGAGGTCTAACCATATTCTCCATCATTTTCCATTGGAGTAATATATTAGTTCCCATAACCATAACACCTTCATACCATACATCTATTGTTTTTGATTCTTTTGTGAAGTTACCTTCATCCATCATTTCATTAGGTGGATTAAAAGTATCATCCTTTTCAATCATAGTAACATTGCCATTATCTTTTACTTTTCTTTTATATACAACCTTTTTAGTTGTTTTATAATTAAAGTACATAAGAGTTGCAGTGTCTTTGTAAAATATATCGTTTTGATATGCTTGAGCATTATTATAATAATCATACCAACTTTGAGAATACTGAGATATTTCATCTAAGTCTTCATTAGTTAGTGAGGTGTCTATTTTTTTAAGTTCTATAATTGGAACTGTTTTTATTTCTCCCCAATAAAAGCAATCTTTAAAAAACGGGTCTTCTGTATAACTATAAACAATATTTGCAGGGTCTACATAAGATATCTTCACACCATCTCCTGCTAAAAACTCGTGTTTGGCTACCGAAAGACCTAAGACTGTCATATCATAGTCTAGTCTTTTTCTTGTGTCATCATATTTATTAGACTCAAATAAAGTACTAATAGCTTCTTCTTCGGCTATTTCAATTGCAGGTTTGTAATTAAGTTGCATATACAACTTTAATTCTTCATCTGAATTTGGTAATTCTTCAGGTGCTACTGTAAAAGGATTTGCTCCTGTTTTCTCTTGTATAGTTTCAAGCATTGGCTTAGCAACCATTTGTCCCTCAACCATTTGTTGGTACTTGCTTCTTTTAGATTGAGACATTGCATCTTGTGCAAAAGCTTTAGGTACAAATTCTCGGCTTTGCATTCCGTTAACAACAATGTCTACGAACTTAGGTAGTATAGGAACGGGTGTCCAATCTAAATTAAGATAAGATAAGTCTCCGTCAATTGCTAATTCGTTTTTATATTTGGCTACAGGTTGTTCACCTCTTGCATATAATCTAAGTCTGTGGAAGTCTTTCCATTGATTATAATACCTACAACTGTTTCCGTCTCTTTTAAACCATTCATATTGAATAGCCTGACCTATTTGTAACCCAAACTCATCAGTAGCTTTTTCTGAATCTGAAACAAATTGACTAGGAAATCCTGTAGATGATATGTTAATGTCTACTTTTTTCATCTAATAATTTCGCTTATTGTACCTTTATTACTATACCTTGCAAAGTTAATCTTTATTTTTGAAACTTTTTGCTCAGGAATATACAGGTGTTTCTGACAAGCCATTATCGCTAAACCCGAAGAAATACTAGCATCAAACTTGGTTCTATTGCTAATATCAAACTTTGCCCAATCTTCTAAAGTTCTAACGAAAACGCAGTCACCCATTTCATTATTTTCTTTCATTCCTATATTCGCATCTATATACGATTCTATAGCGGAAGCGTGTGCTTGTTTCACGGCTTCACTTGAATTAGGAATACCACCTAATTCCTTTTCTGTTTTTGATAATTTATTATAAACCTTATCAGGTCTGTTCAAACAAAAACTTCTATAACCTCTATTTTTAAAGTGATATAAAAGTCTAGGTTTATTATTTTCAATCAATATAGGCATTCCATAGAAAACACAAGCCTTTAATACATCTTCAAAAAACATTTCTGCAGTTTGAGGTCTAGCTATGTATTCTAAAAAAAATTCATTACTAGGTGCATCATCCATATTAAACATAGTTAAACCGTGAAGTGCTCCATTAGAACCACCTCCCCCTACTGTACCTGATATATCGTAACTATCACAACCAAAGGCTCCTATGTGTTTATTGCCGGGAGTTTTTCTACCATTAATTACTTCTACTCTATTTTGTAATTGTTTAGATGGTGTCCAAGAAACATAAAACCTACCCCTATCATTTGGAGTAAATTCTACCTTACTATCTTTTATTCCATTCTTCCAAACTAAATCCCCACGAGTTAAGTGATGGTCCATAATTAACGAATCATTATAATCTATCTGTTGGTATAGTTTAGTTAAATTAAATATAGACTGTTTACTCTCATCTCTAAATGCGTGAGACTCTGTTCTAGGAAATTGTCTGTAAAATTCATTTAATGCATCGGGGTCTTTTTTTAAAGACTCAACTTCATTTTCCCAATAGTTTACTGCACCTTGATGAATCATTTCCCCATCAATACCCGGCTTGGGTAATTCCGGGGTTTTAAAAACAGGCATACCATACCTATCTATAAAGCCTTCCATATTCCATTCCATTGGGATGAAAAGTGAATACATTCCACTTTTAGTTTGACCATTTGCATTTCTAAATAACACATTAGAATTGTTATAAAGATTCTTAAAATTATCT
>Ga0222717_10000433_pt1 | contig 36203 bp, 26 predicted proteins | sample C33_18DmetaG_FD_165053 | JGI IMG/M metagenome (GOLD analysis project Ga0222717, IMG submission 165053) | Estuarine water microbial communities from San Francisco Bay, California, United States - C33_18D | ecosystem: Environmental > Aquatic > Marine > Unclassified | place: USA: California... | reverse complement strand
AGTGAACGAGGCTATTGGAATGACTTTCGGCAAAGTGCTTCGAGCCTTCCTTCGTCAGGATCCGGATCGAATTCTCGTGGGAGAGATGCGTGATCTTGAGACTGCGCAGATTGCGATTCAAGCTTCTTTGACAGGGCACTTGGTGCTTTCGACTTTGCACACTAATGATGCACCTGGTGCGGTGACTCGTCTCGTCGATATGGGATGCGAGCCGTTCATGGTAGCCGCGACACTCGAGGGTGTTCTCGGTCAGCGGCTTCTACGCCGGATTTGCGACGATTGCCGTGTGGCATATCAGCCTACTTCGGCTGTGCTGGCGCAGTTGGGTCTTAGTGAAGCTGATACTGGCGGTCGGGAATTTTACACCGGACAGGGATGCGATTCTTGCAATGACACAGGTTATAAGGGTCGACAAGGATTGTTTGAGTTGCTGGATATGACTGACCCAATTCGTGATTTGGTTGCTCAGCGGGCCGCGACTGTTATCATCAAGCAAAAGGCTCAAGAACTCGGGATGAAAACTCTCCGAGAAGATGGGCTGCGAAACATTTTTGATGGGATCACGACAATTGAGGAGGTCCTCAAGTACACCTGATTAGGCCCTTTAGACGTATCCGTCCAAACACTTTTCCATCGACAGAATGAAATCGATGGAGCTATTCTCATAACAAGACTTTCAATCGACACGATAACAAAACACTATGGCGAACTTTGAATACATTGCCCTCGACGCTCAAGGCGAAGAAACGACGGGATCAATCAAGGCGAACGACGAAGCAGATGCGATTTCTCAGCTTCGCAAACAGGGGCTTTACCCGACTCAGGTGGCTGCGGGTGGCAAGGGCGGGATTTCCGGTTCCGCAAAACGTAAGGTTAAGAAAGGCGCGAAAGGAAAGGGCAAGGCTGCTGCCGGCGGCCGTGTGAAAGGTAAGATTCTTATGATCTTCACCCGTCAGCTGGCCACACTGGTTGATGCGGGTCTTCCGCTTCTACGTGGTCTTTCCGTGCTTGGTAAGCAGGAAAAAAACCGCAACATGGCGGGAACAATCAACCATCTTGCTGACTCCGTCGCGGGTGGTGCGACATTTTCGGAAAGTCTGGGCCAGCACCCGCGTGTTTTCGACAAGCTCTACGTTAACATGGTGAAAGCAGGTGAGCTTGGTGGTGTGCTTGAACTGGTTCTGCTTCGTTTGGCGGAGTACCAGGAAAAGGCGGAAAAGCTGAAAAACCGAATCGTCGCAGCGATGGTTTATCCAATTATCGTGATCGTGATTGCGGTTGGTATTCTCATCTTCCTTATGGCGGTGATTGTACCTCGATTTGAGAAGATTTTTGCTGAGATGCTTGGTGATAAACCGTTGCCTCCCATTACGCAATTTGTGATTAGTGTGAGTCGATGGATTCAAGATCGCTACATACTTATCCTTGTCATTCTTGCTGTTCTGTATGCTGGCTGGAAGGTGTTCGCCATGACCAAAGGCGGGCGCAGAGTTATCGATCTCTTCAAACTGAAAATGCCGCTCTTCGGGCCTATCCAGCTGAAAAGTGCGATTTCCCGATTTACCCGTACGCTTGGAACGCTCGTTACGAGTGGTGTGCCGATTCTTCAGGCTCTGAACATCACGCGTGATACGGCTGGTAACGTGGTTGTCTCAGACGCAATTGAGAAGGTTCATGAAGCGGTCCGCGAAGGTGAGTCCGTTGTTGCTCCGCTTGAGGCGAGCCGGATTTTCCCGCCCATGGTGATCTCGATGGTCGACGTTGGCGAAGAAACAGGCCAGCTGCCGGATATGTTGCTCAAGATTGCTGACGTTTACGACGACGAGGTGGACAATGCTGTTGATGCGATGACTTCGCTGATTGAGCCGATTATGATCGTTGTTCTTGCGCTAATTGTTGGTACGATCGTTATCGCGCTGTTCATGCCGATGATCACGATTATCACGGAAATGAACAATCAAGGGTAGAGCCTGAGATCTGAAATTGTTTTACATTGTATTGACATGCTGGCTCCGGGTCAGTAGTCTGAATCTATGAAGTTTTCTGGACCCTCATACAGATCTGACTGCCGGTATAGCCGCGGATTCAGCATGATTGAATTGATGACCGTGGTCGGTATTATGATTCTCCTTGCGGGTCTCTTATTAGCGGCGCTTCCGGGTATTCAAAACAGGGTGAATCGGAACCGAGTGGAGCGATTGATGGCAGAGTTGGAGATCGGGCTGAACAGTTACCAAATTGATAATGGAATCTACCCACAGAATCCTCCTGGCGGATCTTCCCAGTCGGAGCGTGACACCACCGGAATACTCGGTTCGGAGGTTCTTTACAAAGAGCTCTCCGGCGACCGGAATCAGGATGGTGAGGTTGACATGGATAACAATGAGAAAGTCTATGTTCCCAAGCTGAGTTATAATGAAAACAAGGATTCCAAAGATCCACGGGCAACTCTGATCAACGGAAACTACTTTGTGGTGGACCCTTACGGAGATCCTTTCCGCTTTCTAGCTCAGCCGCCGAATATCGACACCGATAAGCGACAGACCTTCAATCCGACCTACGACCTCTGGTCGATCGCGGGTTCTGATCCGACCACTCCGGAAAAACAGGCTGCCCACATCACAAATTGGCAGTCGAATTGATTTCGATCGACAGTTGGAGGGCCCTGTAGTGGTGGTCATTCTCTGTCGCAGGGCTATTCTCCTGTAGGAGTTTTACGAATCCGGGAACCAGTCCCACCGAATTCGTTTTTTGGAATTGATAGGTGAGGGGGATTCAAGAATCGTGACTTGAAACGCTATTCGGTTTCGAATTCTTCAAGAACCATCTCAAGGTAGGCCCGGTAGTCTGGGTTTCGAGCGCTTTCGATGAGATGTTTAAATTGATAGGTATCAACAAAGCGCTGTGTCAGAGCGATTTCTTCGAGGCAGGCAATTTTGTATTTCTGCTGGTTTTCGATGGTGGCGATGTAGCGGCCTGCCTCGAGCAGGCTCGCTGGTGTTCCTGTGTCGAGCCAGGCGATACCGCGTCCGAGAGGTGAGCAGTGCAGTTCCCCCTTTTCCAGGTAGACGCGATTCAAATCAGTGATTTCCAATTCTCCTCTATCTGAAGGCTGTTGTGCCTCAGCGATCGATACCACCTGATTGTCGTAAATGTAGAGCCCGGGGATCGCGTAATTACTTTTGGGGGATTGCGGCTTCTCCTCGATGGAGACGACTTTTCTTTCCTTATCAAACTCAACAACACCGAAGCTTCGTGGGTCTTTCACCGGGTAGCCAAAAATTCGAGCGCCTGTTTTCTGCTCCAGCGCGCGGCGGAAAAAGGTAAAGCGGCCGTAGAAAAGATTGTCCCCGAGAATCAGGCAGCAGGAACTTCCATCGAGGAACTTCTTTCCGATCAAAAAGGCTTCTGCGATCCCTTTGGGCTCGGCCTGCTCAGCGTAACAGATTTCCATGCCGAGAGCTGATCCATCACCCAGCAGCTGCTCGAATGCGGGAAGATCCTTCGGCGTTGAAATGATGAGGACTTCTCGAATGCCCCCCAACATCAGCGTCGATAGCGGATAATATATCATTGGCTTGTCGTATACGGGCAGCAGCTGCTTGCACGCGACGTTTGTAAGCGGCCAGAGCCTTGTTCCTGAACCTCCTGCGAGGATTATCCCTTTGCGATCCATGGCGAAAGGTAAGGGGAAAATGGAGTGATTCCACCAAAAGCAGGATTGGTTTATCAGTCAGATTTGTTACGGAAATACGAAAGAAATCGGACTGTTTTTCGGCAGTTCATTTTTTTTTGAACTTGTTCATTTTTAATTGAACTATTCGACAAGCGGGTGAACTTTGTTCCGTGGTGGCCGAGCTACCCTACAGAAAATTGCATCAGCCAATGGTCGGTCGTTCTTTGTCTGACCAGTGGCGGCAGCTTGCCTCAAACCTTTTTCCCGCTTCGTAGTTTGAAGCCAAATACACAGAAGAATCAGAAATCTGAAACGGAATCCTCCACTGTTCTGCTGGAGCCTTCTGACGCGGTGGCTGGCGAGTTGGAGTTGGAATCCGCTGATTATTTCACCTCTTTCGCTCAGATGATGGGATTTCCCAAGTCTGTCGGTCAAATTTACGGACTTCTGTTCATGTCGGTGGAGCCGATCCCGATGGAGGCTGTGATGACGCGGCTTGGGATTAGCAAGGGCAGTGCGAGCCAGGGGCTCAATTTATTGAAGGACCTGGGAGCAGTTCAATCGATTCGAGTATCAGGAGACCGTCGGGAACACTTCGAGGCGGATTTTGATGTCTCTCGAATGATCCATCACTTCATAGGAGAAAAGCTGAAACCTCGAATTCAGCACGGTGAGGAGCGATTGGAAAAAATGAGCGATTTGATTTCGCAGATGCCGGAGGAAAGCTCAGTGCGAATGTCCGCTGAAGGGCGTTTGAAGGCGCTGCGGAAGTGGCAAAACCGAGGCAAAGGGGTGCTCCCCTTGATTCAACGATTTTTTGGAAAAAATGAGTGACTATTTTTCACACGAAACTGCCGTGATCGATCCCGAAGCAGAGATAGGGGCGAATACCAAAGTCTGGCACTTTGCCCACATTTGTGATGGAGCAAAAATTGGAGCGGATTGTTCCTTCGGGCAAAATACGATGGTAGCGGGCGGCGTGACGATCGGTTCAAATGTCAAAGTGCAAAACAACGTAGCAATTTACACGGGGACTGAAATCGAAGACGACGTATTTCTGGGGCCTTCCTGTGTGCTGACGAATGTTACCAACCCACGGTCTCAGGTGATTCGGCGAGGGCTTTACGAAACAACTCGGATCCGTCGAGGTGTAACGGTAGGAGCGAATGCCACGATTGTGTGCGGGATTACTTTGGGCCGCTATTCCTTCATCGCCGCTGGTGCTGTTGTTGCGAAAGATGTTCCCGACTACGGGTTCGTGATGGGAGTGCCCGGACGTGTCAGAGGATGGATGAGCCGACACGGGCATATTCTCGATTTTCAAGACGAAGAAGCCGTTTGCCCCGAGTCAGGGTATCGCTACCGAAATTCAGGCGATCTCGTGACCTGCCTCGACCTCGATGAGGATGCGCCGCTCCCTCACACGCTCTCGGTCGGAACCAAATCTTACGACGATTTCAAAGAGGAAACCGTGTGAACAATTGTACTAATCTCAACTCAGATACATGGAATTTATTGATCTAAAAACTCAGAAAGAACGACTTCGTGACCAACTAGACAATCGGATCTCGACTGTTCTCGACCACGGCCGATTTATCATGGGCCCGGAAGTTCAGGAACTCGAAGCTGCCCTATGCGATTGGGTCGGCGTAAAACACTCCATCGGAGTGTCATCGGGAACGGATTCGTTGCTCATTGCGCTGATGGCCTACGGCATCGGTCCGGGCGATGAAGTCATTACGGTTCCCTATACCTGGATTTCTACTGCGGAGGTGGTCGCGCTTCTGGGGGCAAAAACCGTCTTCATTGATGTTGAGGAGGATACTTTCAATATGGATGCCTCTCAGCTAGAGGCGGCTATTACTGAGAATACTAAGGCGATCATGCCGGTTGGTATCTACGGGCAAACCGCAAACATGCAGGCGGTCAACGAGATCGCTGCTCGCAACGGGAATATTCCTGTGATCGAAGATGCCGCGCAGAGCTTCGGAGCGACACACCACGGCGTGAAGTCATGCGCACTTTCAAATGTCGGAAGCACATCCTTTTTCCCATCCAAGCCACTCGGTGGCTACGGTGATGGTGGCGCGCTTTTCACCGACGATGACGAACTCGCAGACAAGATGCGTTGGATTCGTGTCCACGGTCAGGAGAAAAAACACTACCATCCAGTTGTGGGTTTGAATGGACGTCTCGACACGATTCAGGCTGCGGTAATCATTCCCAAATTGGAGATCTTCGACGAAGAGGTCGCTCTTCGCCAGCAAGTGGCAGCCCGATACAGCGAACGGCTGGAAGGCCTCGGGTTTGTGACTCCGAAAGTTGGTGAAGGAAATACTTCGGTCCATGCCCAGTACACAATCCTGACCGATCGTCGGGAAGAAGTGCAGGGGGCTCTCAAGGAAGCCAATGTGCCAAGCGTTTCTTACTACTCCGTACCTCTCCACCTCCAGCCGGTGTTTGCCGACCTGGAATACCAGAAAGGGGATTTTCCGGTAACCGAGAAAATTGCCGATCAATGTCTCAGTCTCCCCATGAGTCCCTATGTGAAAGAGGAGGATCAAGACACCATTTACGAATGCCTGAAAGCGATCTCATAGGAAGGAGATTTCGGTAGAACCATTTCAAAACACAAATTCGAATCATGAAGATAGCAATTGTAGGCCTGGGATACGTTGGGCTGCCACTCGCAAGACAGTTCGTGAAAGGAAACGCTGAGGTCGTTGGCCTGGACGTGGATGACGAAAAAGTATCCATGCTCAACAATGGGGAGTCATACATCAAGCATATCGCTAGCGAAAGCATCGCAGAGATGGTCGGATCAGGCCAGTTTCAGGCATCAACTGACTTCTCTCTCGTTTCCGACGTGGAGGCTGTTCTGATCTGCGTGCCAACCCCTCTCTCGAAACACCGCGATCCGGATCTTTCCTACGTTCTCGCGACAGGGAAAGCGATCGCTCCTCATCTAACCGCAAAAACGCTGGTTTCTCTCGAGTCGACGACCTACCCCGGAACGACCGAAGATTTGCTTCGAAATGTTCTCGAAGAAGGTTCCGATCTGAAGGCAGGAGAGGGCTTTCACCTCGCCTACTCGCCAGAGCGTGAGGACCCTGGCAATGCCACTTCAGTAGAAGCGATTCCCAAGCTCATTGGTGGCCTCACTGCGGCCTGCACAGAGCGGGCCGTCGAGATCTACAAGGTCGCCATCGAGAAAGTGGTTCCCGTGTCCTCATGCGGAGTTGCCGAGGCAGCCAAGCTTACGGAGAACATCTTTCGCTCCGTCAACATTGCGATGGTCAACGAACTGAAAGTAATCTTCGACCGCATGGGCATCGATGTATGGGAAGTGATCGATGCCGCTGCGACGAAGCCCTTCGGCTACATGCCATTTTATCCGGGTCCGGGTCTTGGGGGACACTGCATTCCTATTGATCCGTTCTACCTTACCTGGAAAGCTCGCGAATTTGGTAAGCACACTCGTTTCATTGAGTTGGCTGGAGAAATCAACAACGGCATGCCTGCTTATGTTGTCTTTCGGACAGCAGAAGCTCTGAACACAAAGGGAAAGGCAATGAAAGGTAGCAAAGTGCTCGTAGTGGGCCTGGCCTACAAAGCAGGGGTCGATGATATGCGTGAATCGCCGTCGTTTACTCTCATGGATCACTATCGCAGTCAGGGTTCAGATGTTCACTACTACGATCCTTATGTGCCCGAAATCGGAGAGACTCGCGAGCACGCGAACTGGACAGGTGCCAAGTCAATCGAATGGACGAAAGAAGCGCTCTCCGAGTTTGACGTAGCGGTGATTTCTACGGATCACCCGAACGTTGACTATCAGTTGTTGGTCGACTCCATCGAATCCGTTGTCGACACGCGTAATGCACTCGCACGGCAGGGAATCGAAGCCCGTGATGGGTGGAAGGCTTAATCTTTTTGAAGTGATATCATGAGTGATACCAAAATTGGCGTTGTTGGAGGTGGAAACTGGGGGAAGAATCATATCCGAACGCTTCATGAAATGGGCGCGCTCGGAGCCGTCGTCGAACTCGATGAGGGGCTTCGAGAATCGCTTGCGAGCGAGCACCCGGATGTAGCAATCTACGACAGCTTGGAAACCGTTCTGGCTGGCGGAGAGGGAATTCCAGACTGCGCAGGTTTCGTAACCGCGACACCTGCTCACGTTCATTATCCAATTGGCATCCAATGTCTCGAAGCAGGCAAAGGTGTGCTGATTGAAAAGCCGATGACTCTTGACTCGGCAGAGTCTGAGAAGCTTGTCGATGCTGCGAAAGCTGCTGGTCAAATTTTGATGGTTGGGCACTTGCTGCTATTCCAACCAGCAGTGCAGGCCATAAAGAAGTATCTCGATTCAGGTGAACTCGGAACTTTGCATACGCTTCACCAAGTTCGTTCTAAACTGGGTAGGGCTCGAGCTGTTGAGGACGTCATGTGGAGCTTCGGTGTTCACGACCTTGCTGTTCTGCTCTATTTGACTGGCGAGGGTCCTTCACGGATTCAGGCAATGGGTCATGCCGGATTACAGCCAGACAAAGGCATCTCTGATGACGTTCATCTCCAGATGGAGTTCGGAAGCGGTGCCCAGGCGTATCTCCACAATTCCTGGTTGTGGCCGCAGGTTGAGCGACGCCTCGTCGTTGTCGGTAGTCGCGGAATGCTGGTCTACGATGAGCTTTCCCAGACCGTCACCCTTCACAAGAAGACGATTGATTCCGATCTTCAAAATGTTGACGAAGGGGAAGAAGAAATTTTTCAGGGCGCTGCCCAGCCACTTCAGTTGGAATTGGAACACTTCATCTCTGCAATCGAAACGGGCGAGTGCAGCATTGCGGATGGCCAGAATGGACTCGATGTGGTTCGTGTGCTGGAGGAGGCCGCTGCTCAATTGAAGTAAACGGAACCTGTCTTTCGAAATCCTATTTTTTGCGTGCCGTTTTTCAGAGGGGGCGTGAACTCAGCCGTGTTTACGGACGAGTGCTCCGCGATTTGTTCGCTCTTTCCAAAGGGCGCGTGGTAACTGTGCTGTTTTTCCATACGCTCGGCCCATTGCTCCTTGGGGCGATGATCGTGGTTTTGACGGGTGCGATTCGGATTATTACGAAGAAGGCGGAAGTAGACGAAGCATTGGCGGAATCCGAGCCGCCTGCGCAATCTGCCGGAGGATTCGGAGACATACTGGGCGCAGACGTTTCGAGCTTTGCTGGCGTCGCCGGTGCAGTGACCCTTCTCGGATTGCTTGGTGCAATTCTCTGTTGGCGGGCGATGTATATTTCACGAAAACTAGCGCGGGACTACCGCGTATCGCTAACTGGTCGGATGATCGAGAGAGTGGCCGGTTATCCCGTCGAGACGGCTGAGGTCGATCTGGAAATCGGGCAGCCTTCGAACCTCAGTACCATTTTTCTTCGTGGCCCTCTGCAATCCAGTATTGCTGCCCGCCTTGTGCTCACCCTGGTTCGACCCGTCATAATGGTGGTGAGTTTCAACGGCGTGCTTTTTTTTCTGAGCTGGAAACTGGCAGTCATCCTCATACCGCTGCTGTTGCTTCCAATGCCGCTGATCTATGCATTGAATCGCTCCACTCATGGTGCATCCCATCGCTTTTATCTGGGTGGGGGGAGAAAGAGATTCAGTGACGTATTGAAAGACTGTCTGGGGCAGGTAAACGAGGCTCCCGTTTCTTCAAGACAGTTGGGTAGTGAGGTGCGCAAGTCGTACGAAGAAAATGACGAGGTGAATCGAGCACTCGATGACTACGATTTCAGCATTCTCGCACGTACTCGCAGCCAATACTACACCTCTGTGTTCCAGGCCATTCTCATCGGAGCAGGAGTCTTCGGTTTTGGTTTGGCAGCGATTCGGGGGTGGCATTCCTGGGAGATTATCGTTGGAGCACTGATTGCCCTGAAAGGAGTGCAGCAGGCGGTGACCGTTCTCTGGGGAATGGTAGCGAGTTTAGTACGGAAATTTCCCGTGGTTCGAAACACGCAGCAGTTCATCGATGCGATGGATGCAGATGAAAGTGATGAAGACAGAAAGGAAGATGAAAGCAAAGAGTCACATCACTACCTGATCTCATCGCCAGTACCTGTTGTGCGAACCACCGTTCCTGGACTGCTCAGCATGCTCCGGCGTTCAGGAGAAACCTTGTCGATCGAGTCCGGTGAACTACTGCTCGTCACAAAAACTCAACCTGCCCCGGAAGAAGGAGATTGGTTGGGAGGATGGGATGGCGATCAAGCTGTCACAAATTGTTTTTCTGCGGAAGGTGATGCGCGAACTGCTGCCTGGGAGTCGATACCGGTACAGGATCGAGTACGGGCATTGATTGCTGCCGGGTTGTCCGATCGGACCCGCCTCATTGTGTTGCATGCGAGCCCGGGATGTGTCTATGCAACCCGCGAGTGGATATCCCAAATGGATGGCTCTCTTGACCTAATCTCAGTCTGCCGGGGTTGGCCCGACGATCAGCCTCTGGAAGATTTTGTGAAAGTGATTGCCCACGACGGAGAAGCCATCCTGCGGGAGGCTCCGGGGTCAGAGTGGGCAGAGCATCGTGAGATGCTCGCGGAACAACTTCGTGCTGCGTCGAGTGACTTTGATGACAGTGACCTCGACGACGACGATGATGAGTAAGGAAGTAACCGTCGTACATGTGGAATCCCTAAGTTATACGGGAACTACGTGGTTTAATCTCTTGTTAGGGTCTCATGAAAACGCGTTGGGACTCGGCCCTGCCGACCGTCCTCGTGACGCGCGATCTCCCAGAGGGATCTGTCGAGTCCACGGAACGAAATGTGAATTCTGGAGTGGCTTTTACGAAAGTTACGACCCGGAAAAGAACTTTTTTCTCCAGCTCGCAGAGCACTCCGGTCGCGAGTTCATCGTTACGAATAATCTCAGTCCGGCAGGGGCAGGGAAAGACCTTCTCGATTCTGGAGTTCGGGAAAAGCGGATTCGTTTTGTCCGAGACGGGCGAGCTTTGCTTGCCAGCACATTGCGGGCAAATGCGCGGGACAAGATGACCATTTTTGAGGCATTGCAGAAATTTCTCGTTCCGGGAATGCTCTCGCAGGAACAGAAGCTCGATGCGCTCAATCCCGATATTCTCTATTGTCGTTACGAAGACCTTCTCGAAGACAAGAAAGGCTCATTGAAGCGGATTGGCGATTTTCTCGGGATCGATTACGGAGACGCTGCCCTGCGCTATTGGACTTTCGATCATCACCCGGCCGCAGGTAATGCGGGTCCCATTTCCCTAATTCGTTTCCATCAGGGAATTGAAGTGAGCGACAACTTTCACTCCAAGGCTTTCTACGAAGAGCAGTATCGAAAAGCTGAGGAGGATGGCAGTTTCCGAGGTGATCGCTGGAAAGATGAACTGGGAATGTCCCAGCGATTTCTTTTTGACCTCTGTTGCGGAGAATTCAACGCCAAGCTCGGATACGAGCGCGACCGCTTTGATATGGGCGAAGTGAGCGAGTATCTCGGACGCATCTCTGAGCTGAGAAAAGACAGTCTTGTACCGCCCGTCATCACCGAGGCGATCGATTCCTTGAGTGAAGGCAGCAATCTCTCCAAAGGTGCTTCTTTCTCTGAGAAAATCGTATTCGCCCGGGAGCGAGCAATGGGAACATTGTTCCGACTCACTCCCGCTGGAGTGCGGTCGCGAATCCCTGTCGGGGCGAAACGCCTGATTCGTAAATTTTTGCTGCGTGTGTAAGTCCTCATGCCTTCGGTAAAGCCATATTCTGTTTCCGGTTCCGACCGACGTGTCGAAGAAATTTTCTCCGACGTGAATCGCCATGTTTTCTCCGGCAACGGGCCGGACTACACGACCCGTGCGGAAGAGGGCTTAGTTGCCAATCCGCTCGCGGAATACGGAAAGCTCATGAAGTGGATCGGGGATCGCCCCGATTGGCAGGGAGTTCCCTTTGCTGCGGTTGACTTTTCCGTCCCGCCGCCTTCGGATAAAGTTACTGTCATCATTCGTCACGATGTCGATGTCGACGTGGTTGTTGCGCTGCAGATGGCAGAATTGGAAAGGCTGAATGGAATTGCCTCCTCGTGGTATATGCTTCACACGTCGCTCTACTACGGTGAATTCCGGGGAAGCGCGTTTCACCGCTTCATTCGCATGGCCTCCGTTTATCGGCAGTTTGAAGAGAAGGGGCATGAAGTCGGTTTTCATACCGATGGACTCCATCTCTATCAGAATCTGAAACTGAATGGAGCGGAAGCAATTCAGCAGGAGATTGAATGGCTGCGAAGCGAAGGGCTCTCCGTAACGGGAACGGTTGCGCATAATCGTTTCGATGTCTATGGCGCTGAGAACTTTGCCATTTTCAAAGGCAAGCCCCAGCGCGGACGCGACAAGCCGGAAGACTGTCCCAAGGAAGTGATTCATCATGGAAAGTGGGCACCCCTCCAGGTGCTCGATGAGAAAGAGATGGGGCTGAATTACGAGGCGAACGAGATTTTCTGGCAAACCAACACGCCCGTTCGTTACGGTGCACCCCGATGGGCATACACTTGGCGATGGGTTGATAACATCAGTCGGGCTGATGCCCCTGACATTGCAACAACGAAGGGGTTTGTGAATACCGATCGGATTTACGAAAATCTCGAGCAGGTCGAGCTGGGGAGTTATGTCGTCCTAGCCGTTCATCCAGTTTACTATGGGCTCCGCCATCGTCCGGACTCGGCTCCACTCCTGGAAGGGGAATCGATTCAGAAAAGTCGATTTGCAGGCTGGTCGAGCTACTCTCCGCGAAGCATTCAGGTTGTCGACGAAGGAAATTCCATCGTTTGGACCAATGAGCGAGGCATGGTTGATAAATCATTCCTCGCAAAGAAGAAAGGTGATGTGAAGGCCCTCTGGATCGGAGGAGCAGAGGTTTCCGCTTCTCACCTTCCCGAAATGCTGCATGCCCACAGTCTTGCCGAAAAGCAATTTGCCGATAAGGCCGAGAAAACGCTGCGGATCACTAAGCTGGCTCATTCGGGTGTTGGACTCGCGGCAGGATATGCCTGGTTCTCCGAAACCGTTGATGAGGTAAAGCCTGATTTTGTGATGCTTCATGTTGGTCCTGATGAAGTTCGTCTGTCTTCGCGCGATCATTGGTCGAAGGCAGAAGGTTGGTCTTCCGATTTCCCTCCTGGAAAAGTCCTCGATCTTGTCGAAGACAAAGTATGCGAAGTGGAGGCATCGGAGTTGGCCGACTTTATGCGCAAGCCTCATCAGGACGTTGAGGAAGCCGAATCGGACTGGGATAGTTTCGCTCCCATTTTGAAATACTTTTGCTCTGCAATTCGGAAGAAAGGCGCCAGTCCCATCGTCATTGCTGAGAACGAAGAAATTGCGAAACTCTGCAGTGACTGGGTGAGCAGTGAGGATATCTCTGTTCTAACGATGGATTGCGAAGATTCCCTTTCCCCCTGGAGCTTGAAAACCCACGAAGATCTTGCAGCGCAATGGGTTGAATTTTTTGTCAACAGTCTCGCTTGAGTCATGTCTGATTTTGTCACTGTCGTTAACGTCGAGTCTCTCAGTTTTACCGGGACGACCTGGATCAATACGATCCTCGGATCTCACGAAAATGCGTTCACTCTCGGGCCGCCGCAGCGGGCCTGGGAAATGACGGAGGGATCGGATGCCTGCCGGATTCACGGGAAGGATTGTGAATTCTGGCCGGGCTTTTTTGATCAGTGGAAAAAAGGGGAGGACAACTTTTTTGTCAGCCTGAGCCAGTATAGCGGAAAGGACTATATCATTACGAATAATCCCGTTCCCGGTCAGTCAGCTGAAGAGTTGAATGATCCTCGCGTGCTCGTGAAGCGAATTCGTCTGATTCGTGACGGTCGTGCTCTGGCGGCTTCCTACGCGAGGCACTACCCGGAGAAAGGCTTTCCCGGACTTTCCGAATTTCTGAACCCAGCCTTTTCTCAATTCGAGTTCGATCCGCAGAATACGGAAATTCTTTCGCTGCGATATGAGGACATCTTAGCCGATAAGCAGGGCACCCTTGATCGATGCGGTGATTTTGTCGGGCTCGATTACGAGCCAAAAGCACTTCGATTCTGGGAGTGGGAGCACCACGCCTCAGCAGGAAATCACGGGCTCTTTGCGCTGATCAAATTCGGGCAGGGGATTGATGTGCAGAATTTTGAGGGGAAAGAATTCTACGAGCAGCAGTTCAAACGCTCGCTGGAAGACGAAGGGGATAAGTTTCAGGACCAGCGCTGGATGTCCGAATTGTCACGAGGCCAGTTGTTTCTCTTTGATCTCTGCTTTGGCGATGAAAATGCTCGATATGGATATGATCGAGACGCGTTCTCGGTTCAGGAATTTCGCGACTACCTCGCTGACGTTCGTGCGGGAGTCGGCTCGGGTTCTCTTTCTCCTTTCGTTGCGGAAAGACTGGCGTCATCCGGATTGGGCGACCTCGCTCCCATTCCGGTTCATGGCGGCGGTGTCTCGACGCCGGTTGCCGGTGCCGCGAACTCGAATTCCCTGACATTTTCCCAGAAGCTGAAGGGAAAAGCCAGGGGCGCTGCAGCGCTCGCTTCCCGTAAACTCTCTGCTTACCCCCGATTGCACGGAGCCTGCCGTAAGGCAGCGCGAACTGTGCTTAGACCACTTCTCTCACGTTGAAGTGAAAACGGATATCCAACCCTATCGCGTCACCGCTTCACGGCGGACGGTCGGAGAAATTACCGACCAATACAATGACGCTCTCTACCGTTCCTACGGTCCCGATCACTCGCTGAAGTCGGGGCCGGTTCAGATTACGGTGGATGCTCTTTGCGAGTATGAGCGCTTGCTCGACACCGTTGTTGAAATTGGAGCCGAGGGTGCGCCTTTGGCGGAGATGCATGATACACCGTGTCCTGCGGATAAGATCATTTGTGGAATCCGCCATGATCTCGACATGGACTTCCGCGCTTCCTTGGAGATGGCAAGGCTGGAGCAGGAGCGGGGAATTCGGACATCGTGGTATATCCTCCACACCGCTCCGTATTACGGTCAGCTTGATGGCGAAGGTGTTTTTCATCGCAACGAGTCGATGGCTGCGGTGTACCTGCAACTGCAGGAAATGGGGCACGAGGTCGGGCTGCATATTGATCCGCTTCATCTCTATCAGAACGAGAAGATCGACGGAGCCGAGGCACTGCTTGCTGAACTCGAGTGGATGCGATCCATTGGATTAGACATCGTAGGTTCAGCAGCTCACAACATGGTGGCGACCTACGGTGCGGAAAATTACGCGATCTACAAAGATCGCCCTCTTTCTGGTGGCGAGCTGAAAGGCGCTTCTCCGACTGAAGTGGTTAAGGATGGAAAATGGGCACCTGTTGGTCTCGTCGATGAGTCTGAGCATGGGCTGACTTACGAAGCGAACGACCTTTTTCACCAAGGCCATACCTCGGTCTACTATGCTGCGACTCGTGGGTTGGATCAGTGGCGCCGAGTGGGAGAAATGAGCGCCCCTCGTGCAGGGAAAAGTGATGACCTCGCAAAAGGGTTTACCGATACCGTGACCGTCTTGCGTGAGATGCGGGAAGTGGAAAAAGGAAGATTCATCATCCTTGCCGTGCATCCGATCTACTACGGGGCTCGACACAGTCCCAATACCGGTCCGAGTCAATTCTGCTCATTGAACGGAAGTGCGCCCTCGATGGAAGCAGGTTGGCCTGTTTATCTCCCGGGAGAAGTTCAGGCACGCTGCGGGACGGGAAAAAACGGTGCACAGGAGTTTCAGTCGATCAATCTTGCGAACGAGAAAGGTCAACTCGACAAGCCCTTCGTGGGTGCCGATGAATCAGCCTCTGCCCGAATCCTGTTTCTGGGGTCACGGAATGTCGATGGTGCGTCTGTCGGGGTGCCTGCCCATTGTCATCTTCGAGTTCGTGAGGCGCTTGAGAAAGAGGAGGGAATTTCTTCTGTCCAGATTTGGAAATTTGCCAGACCGGAGCCGGGCGTTTCTCGATTGTTCTCGTTCTACGAATTGGAGAAAGAAATGTGTCATCCGACTCATCTTGTGATGGGCATTGGAGGGGATGAGCTGCTTCGATCCCTGCCTAGATACTGGAACATGGTATGCGGCACGGATCCGGGGCTGCCGGCGGGAGACTACCTGGCAGTCGATTCCGAAAATCGAGTGACGACAATTCCCTCCGCGGCGGGTGCAAACGTTGCTCGCGGAGTGCCACAAGCCGTGCCTGACGATGCGCCGCTATTGCATCGTGAGCTTTCAAGGCAGCACGAGAGAGACCTCAGCCAATTGGAGTCGATTTTACGTCATTGTCAGGATGTATGTCGACAAGATGGAGTGAAGCTTGTTCTCTTCCTCGAGAATTGTGGCGAGACGGTTGATCTCCGTCTTCTTGAAGGCGATGGCGATGAGTTAGAACGAGCTCATCGGCATACGAGCCATGTTTTGCAGCCTCTCTGTGATCGATTGGAAATATGTCTGGTGGATCCCTATCCGGCACTTCTGGAAGAGAAAAAGGATGCCTTTTATCAAAGCGTTCCGGAATGGTCGCCGCGCGGGCACGCTCTAGCGGCGCGTATTCTCGCGAAGGAGTTGTCTGCGGAATGCGGTGAGTCCGCGAAGTTTGCTTTGCAGCGCTCGAAGCGGGTTCGCTCGGCGCAGCCACTGACTACGGAAAGTCGCCCCTCGATTGCGGAACTCGAATCCATGGCAGAGGCTGCGGAGCAAGCGGGCGTCCGATCGGTTCCTTATCCTTTCGCCAATGCGATGACTGTCACCAGCGATATCGACATGTCGAATCGCGAATAATACGAAGCCTACATCGATGCCTTGGTGAAAGACTTCGGACTCGATTTCGGCGACTCCGTCTGGCTCACGGCGTCTTTCCCCGGGAAACGGAGAAAACAGCGCCACACTGGTATGGCGTTCTTCACTCCCTGGCTGACTCATTTTGAGAACGTCTGGCCTGAGGCTGTGGTACTTGATTCCTTCGAACTTATTCGAGAGCATCACCTCGGTAACGTCGATCATTGGCATTCCTTTCTTCGTCGCGGGCCTAGGTGTGCGATTGTGAAGTCATTGGAAAAGCAGGCCGATGGGTCAATTCGTGGAGTGCTGCCCCCCGCAGCAGATCCGCGTCCGGTTTCTGACAACAAGTTCGGTCGCGACTACTACGACACGCGAGATTTTTATGTTGTCGCTGCCACCGTGATTGGGGAATGGGATGCTGCGAATGTTCCCGATTCATTGGTCGTGAAAGATACTGAGGGAGGAGAAGCTTGCTTTGAATTGGGGAGCGATCCGCTGGACGCTCTGCCTGGGCTCGAAAAATCGCATTGCTGTTTTGTCGCGAAAATTGCTCCGGGCGATGCCCGCATCGTACCGCATCTTGACGAGGTGGAATCCATTCAGCTTGGTCTTTCAAAGGAAGACTCCACCGCAATTGTTGATCGAGTCATTCTCCATAATATCCACCCGGATCTCTTTGCCGACCGTTTTGACTACTTGGCTCAGAGATACCACTTTTCAACGAATCTCGTGAGCCGACATTCTTTGTTCCATTTTCTCCCGGCCATTCCAGGTTTCGGAGGGAAGGCTCAAGGGCGAGCGAACCGAGAGCGAATGGAGGAGTTTCCCGAGATACTCGATACCTACTACGGGAGTCTCTTTGACCAGGGAGTGGAGGCCTCATCTTCTGCCGACGAGTCGGGATCGTTCGCCCAGGTCTATCCGCGGGAAACACAGGTGAATGGACTTCGTTTTCTGCGTACGGTTGCGATCGACTATCCGACAACTCTGCGGACGGCTGCGGCTCAAAAGGCTCAGGCCCTGCGCGAAGGCGGAGCGGCTCAGAAAGCGGTGGCTTCGGGTGATCCGATTGAGTCGGAGTCGCCAGGATGGCACCCCAGTGTTTTTGGCGTGACTTTTCCGACGCCGACGAGAACGGGAGGCGCACTCTATCATTTGCGCTCTACTCATTCTCGATTGTCGGATAAAGAGGGAACCAAATCACTCGGCAAGGCTGTCGCCAGAAAAACGACAGCGCGGACTTTCACCAATCGTCTTCGCACCGTAATCGACGATCTTCGAGGGAAAAAAGGGCGCGCCGCGCAGTTCTATACTCACCTCGGGAACCTGGCTCCCGATAACGAAAATCTACCCGATCCGTATTTCGATCAAAACGACCTTCGAGAGTTTCAGGACCGTGTCTTCGGATGTGGTCCGGAGCGCAACGATCACCGGATTTGGTTCACTCGCGGGACGGTGCTGAGTGATTATTCTCTCGTATTGCAGTCGATTGGGCATCACACGAAACGGCCCGATGGGAACACCGTGTCGATTACATCATGGACGGATCCCTATGCTGGCATTCCCGTCGCGAGAAATCCCCACCAACTCTACGGGCAGACATTTTACGTAGATGATTCTTCGAAGGCGAAGGCATATCTCGATGATGAGGGACTCTCGGAGGTTGTTCGCAATCCTGCTGACGAATCCGGCAGGCAGTCCGTCACAATTGCCGAGTCGACCATCCGGCACACGGTTTTCCGTGCGATTGATCCACAGAAAAGGTGGAGCTTGGAAAAGGACAATTGTGCTGCGGATTGGAACTCGGAATCTCTCTCGCTGTCTCCTGCTGATTCCGCCACCGGAAAAGTGACCATCCTTCCTGGAGGGATTTCTCCGGTTGGGGCGCAGCATCTCGTGTTTCGGATTCGACGCGACTCAGTAGAATCGAAATTCGCTCTCATCATTGAGACAGAGACCGGGGGACGCTTTGCCTTTGGTGACTCTTCAATGATCGCTGAAGTCGACAGTTCGATTGATGCGAAATATGACTTTGCCAGTGCCTTCCCGAGCGATGATTCCCGGCAAACCTGTGTCGTTCCTTTTTACGATCTGGAGTGGGCTGCCAGGGATCTTTCCGCTGACGTTGTGCGTCCTCTTCCCAGCCACGAACCTGTATCGATTCAATTTCAAGTTTCAGGGAGTGGGGTCGAAATCGACTGCTTGGAATATACTCGCCCGAAAACAACCAGTCCGAACTCGGAACATCCTGATTCGGTGAAGATTGGAGTGAGGTGCGATAGCAGCCGATGCGGTCAAACCTTTGAACTCAGAAGCGTTGCCGATGATTTCGTCGTGGCAACAGCTTCTCCCAATGAGATGGGACATCTCATTTTCGATGCAGTCTCTAAAGGGGGATATCGCTTAGTTGCATCGAATGAACCCGATGAAACTCTCCTTTGGATCGAAGCCTTTGCTGATCGATTTGACCTCGTTCTTTAGATTTTTCGCATGAGTAACGAAAACCCCATTCGCGTCGTTCAATTTCAGTCTTTCCGATTTGTCGGGACGACCTGGTTAACCATGCTTGCCGGAAATCACGAGAAAGCTTTTGCCTTGGGGAATCCTGATCGAACCCTTGACTCCATCGAAAAAAAGAAGCCGGTCTGCTGCATTTGCCCTCGGAGTAAATTCCGAAAATCAAAGTGCTCGTTCTGGCCGGAGATGCTGAAGGATTACAATCCCTCGGAGAACTTTTTCACCCAGTTGGCTGCAGCTTCCGGCAAGGAAGTGCTCGTGGTTTCCAATCCCCGTGACGAATCGATTCGTGCCCAGTTGGAAGATTCGCGACTGCAAGTCGAGACGGTTGAATTGATCCGCGATTTCCGTGCCATCATTTCCAGTCATAAGAGAAAGCACGGCGATTCCGTGGTAGGGATTTTTAATGACTGGTTCGCCCGCGCAGCATTGAAGAAAGCGATTCAGAAAGGAGACGCTGCTTCTTCCATAATTCGCTACGAAGATGCGGTTCGGGATCCTTCAGGTCTGGTTTCCGATCTTTCAAAACTGACTGGTCTCGATCTTGGTGAGAAGGCTTTGCGATATTGGGAGGGGGATCACCACATGGGATCCGGAAATGGGAACACGCATCGAACCGTTCAGGCATTCAAGTCCGTGGGAGGTGCGCTCACTAAGCTCGATCCGATTTATCGGGGCTACATCGAGAGAGTCACGGAAGGAAAGGACGACGCATCTTTCGTTGATGAGCGTTGGAGGAAAGAACTCGAGCGGTACGATCTCTTCGTCATCGATACGCTGGTCGGATCGATCAATGAAGAACGCGGTTACCAAAGAGACGAATTCTCGGAAGAGAAAAAAAAGGAGTTCGCATCAGCTTTCGATGCAGAACTTGCGAAGATGAGTATCGAGCCGCCTTTTCGACGGCTGCTCATGCGAGCGGGGAAACAAGGAGGAGAATCATGATTGATCGTATCGTTGTTGTTCAATCGGCCGCCTTTACCGGTAGCACCTGGCTTTGTTATGTTCTCGCAAGTCACGAGAGGGCGTTCTCTCTTGGAAACCCGGGAATTGCATGGGATCTCTTTCAAGAGCGACGAGCGGGAACCTGTCGCATCCACTACCAGAAGTGCGAATTCTGGAAGGAAGTCGACCGTCGCAACCCCAATGCTGAGAGTTTTCTTGAGACGATAGTGGATGTGTCAGGATGTTCTACACTGGTTCTCTACAATCCCCGGCACGAACCCTTTCTCTCACAGATTGCTGACGGCTCGCTGGCAAGAGAGGTTGTTCGAACGAGAGTGATTCGGGATGTTCGACAGCGTTATGCGAGCTGGAAGCGCCGTAATAAAGACAAAACCGTGATCGATACTGTGGGCGGATTTCTTACTTCAGCCAAATTTCAAAAACCCTCGGACGTCGATGAAAGCGGTATCGTCGATCTGCGTCACGAATTGCTTTCGACTGATCGAAATTATGTCGTAGAACAGGCGGCATCGCTGACTGGTCTCAAGATGAAGGACGACGCTGTGTGCTACTGGAAATACAATCACCATCCGGCAGCAGGAAACGGTGTGACGCACACCACTTGCCGACACTTTCAGAACCCGGAGAAGCAGGGGCAAGAGCTGGATGAGGTCTACCTTCGCTATCTCGAGGGTGTGGAAAAAGGAACTGATTTTCGCTTCGATGATGACCGCTGGGAAAGCGAAGTCAGTGAGTACGAAAGATTCGTGATCGATGTTGTCGCTGGGGAAATGAATCAGGAAAATGGCTATGAGCGCGATTCTTTCTCCGATGAACAGCAGGCAGAGTGGGGTTCCCGCCTCTTGCGAGAGGGAGCCGAGGCAGGCCACGATGATTGGGGAACTGAGTTTGGGATCTCGTGAATCCACTTGAGCCTGAATGGAGAATAGATGTGCACTTATCAGCCGCGAACATATCGGAGAGGGTCCGGAATTACCGGAGGACTGGTTGCCAGTCTTGCCGTCACTCAACCCTATCGAGTCACAGGCTAAACCCTCTTTGGTCGCTGATTCAACAGGGTTGTGTCGCGAAGCTATCATAGGTCTGGTTACATGTTCCCTAAACGAGTTACCGAAGTAATGTTTCCCTTTCAGAAACTGGTTTTCCTGATTACCAAAGTAATTTATCCCTTTCAGAAACTGGTTTTCCTGATACGTGCAATGCCAAAATTGATGGTATCAAAAGCGGCCTGGAAGTTGTGCTCTCAGATTCACATTCGGCGTCATCGATTGAAGAGGTTTAAAGTCCTGGCAACAAACAGCCGCCCCACCCGAAAAGAGTTGGAAAAGCTGGACGAGATTTTGCAAGAATCAGGCATTCGAAAGTTTCCGGTTCCATTTCAAAATGCATTGACCATAACTTCGGATGTGGACAATTCGAATCGCGAGAGGTATGAGGCGTACAAAAAAGAGTTGGTAGAACGTGCAGGTCTCGATTTTGGCGACTCAGTTTGGCTCGCGGGGAACTACGATAAAGAAGAGAGAGGGAATGCGTTTTTCACCCCTTGGCTGACACGCCGCGAAGAAATTTGGCCTGATCATGATTCTTGTTCCCTTTTCGAGCTGATCCGCGAACATCATTTGGGAAATGTGGATCACTGGCACTCATTTTATCCGTTTGGAATCAAGTTTACGAGTTTTGAAAAATTTTCCCAAGAGGAAGAGTTGGAGGTTAAACTACAGATTTCAAAGGAAGCAGAGGAAGAAAATTCACGGTTTGGAACGTATGGATTCCATATCCAGGCAGCCTCCATTTTTGGCGACTGGGGTGAGAATTCTCCATCAGAAATAGCTATCTACGATTCCAATGGCGCGTGCCATCGCCACCTGAAGCTAGGGCGCGACCCTCTGGATGCGAAACATAACCTGGAAGGACGGCACGTTTGCTTTGTGACTGAACAAGCTGTTGATTCGACCTCAGAAATTATCGCGCTTTCAAAAGCCAACTCAATCCGGATTCGATTCCGGAAAACAATTGACGCGAATTGTTTGAAAGCGGTCGTTCTTTACAGCACACACACTGATTTGCTAAACGATCGAATTCAATCCCTCCGCACCGAGTTCGGTTTTTCTACAAACCTTTCAACGCGGCACGGGTTTTATCACACCGTACCGGAAACCGACGGGCCGGGTGGAATTGGTCAATGCAAATTAATGGCCCAAAAAAGACACGAGTTTGAAGAGAAGCTTTCAACTTTCTACGCGAGTTTCCAGTCACCAAACTTTGCTGGGGCCGTCTTTTCAGATGAACCTGGGTCGTTTGCCCAGACATTTTCTCCCGAATCGCTGGCTCAGGATTTTGTTTTTTCACGAACAAACGCCATTGATTACCCCGATTCAGAGGATCCGAATGCTCCCATTCCTCCCTCAGTTGAACGGGTCGCCGAAGGGGAACATCCATCTGCCTGCGGAGTTTTATATCCGGTTCGAACTCGATTCGGAGGGTATCTTCATCATCTTCGCTCCACGAATTCCCGCCCATCGGATAGAAAGAAAAACGAACTGCTCGGAAAAGAATTTGCCGGGAAAACGGTAGCCCGAAATTTTTGCAACCGCCTTCAATCCGTTCTCGATGACTTAGATGGTGTAAAAGGGAAGTCTGCACAGTTTTATACTCATCTGGGGAATCTAGTGCCCTGGACTGACGGACTCCCCAAACCTTATTTTGAAGAGAAACAAATAACTGAGCTCAGGGACAGAGTTTTTGGTGCCCCAGTGGCCACCGGCAGTCGAGTATGGAAAACAAGACCCACCGTGTTTTGCGACTACCATCTGGTCTTGCAGCAGATCGCAGTCTCCATGAAAAGGCGCGGGGAAAACGAGATTGCAGTTCTACCCTGGAAAGATCCGTTTACAGGTCGAATTCTCGGCAAGATGCCTGCTGAGCTTTATGGTCAAACTTTCTATGTTGATGAAGCTGAAAGAGCAGACGTAAAACTGAATGGTGCGGTTATCGAAGAGGTGATACGGAATCGAGCTGACGAAACCGGGCGCGAGTCTTTGACTGTGGCGTCCTCGCTGATTCGGCACACTGTTTTTCGGGGATGCGATCCGAAGAGATTGTGGGGTGAAAATTTAATCTCAGGGAGTGACAGTTGTGCGGAGTGGATACAGTCGAAGGATAGCAACAGCGTCTTGAAAATTACTCACGAACAGAAATCTGATTCTCAATTCAGTGGTTTTGTTGTTCGCCCGAATCTGGATCCTTACGGAACTCAGCATCTTGTTTGTAAAATCAGGAGGCAGAGTAGAGATACTCTTTTTTCCATCGAACTGATGACCGAATCGGGTGGTCGATTTCATTTCGGCGATCCTGAGTTGAAAAGTCAGGGGTTCGAGCCCATGGCCACCTACGATTGGATCGAGAGAGAATCAGCTCATACGGGATGGGTGACTATTGTAATTCCATTTTATAATATGGTCTGGCTAGCTCAAAGTAATGGATCGCTCCCGTCTCATCGGCCTGAGATGATTCGGATTCTGGCGCAAAGGGGATGGGTTGAAATAGACCGAATCGAATACACTCGCGCTCGTACAACGAAAGTTTCGGAGAACGATATGGTTCGAGTGGGCTTTTATTGTTCCGACCGGGATGCCAAAGATTTTGTTTTAGTTGATGCGCATGATTCGGGAAGTATTCGGGCGAAGTCACGTGCGGACTCGCCTAAGTGCCATTATTTTCCGCCTGTCCCTCCCGGAGCATATTCCATCGCAACTGCTGAGAATCCGGATCAATCGAAGAAGCTTGTCGAAGCGTGGTCCGACCGTTTTGATGTGATTGTTCCTGCCTAGTGATGCGAATAATATTACGCGAACCGCATTTCGCAAAAATCCATCCGGAGCACAGTAACGAATGTCGCAAACAGATTCAGTGAACAGTGAAAATACTACTGAGAGAAGTCATTCATTGTGGCGATTTCTCAAAATGCCTTTTCTTTACGAAGCATTCCAGAAGAGCATCGCAAAGAAGGGATGTGCTGATTTTATCATTGATGAGCTTTGGAAGATTCAGCCGCAAATGACCGTGGTGGATGTGGGATGTGGCCCGGGAAATCTTAGACACATATTTCCTGATTCGATTACTTATTATGGCTTCGACCCTAGCGAGGATTATATCAAGCAAGCTCAAGAATCATTTCCGGACGACACCTTTCACGTTGGCACTATGGATTCTTTCTTCGCCGAATTTGGATCAGACTTGGAGGGAAATGTTGATGTCGTAACTTGCTCAGGAGTTCTTCACCATGTTCCTCAGGTCGAGATGGAAAATATTCTCGAAAAGTCCATGCAAATTCTAAAACCGGAATCCGGCAGATTTGCCGCGATTGAGCCAACCTATTTGCAGAAACAGGACAGCTTGTCCCGGTGGGTATTGGGAAAAGATCGTGGGACAAGTATCCTCTATGATTACCAATGGCGTGAGCTTTTCGATAAGTTCTCCCCTAATGTCACATGCCGTGTGGTGAACAGTTTGTTGCGGGTTCCGTATACACACATCCTCGTAGAAGTGTGCTGTAAATCAGGCAAAGATGATTGAAGAAAAGACAGAAGTTGACCTGAATTCTTCGGAACTTTTCGGGGATGATGATTTCGAAAGTCGGATTCGGGAGGAGGCTGATTTTGGCATGGATGAGATTTCCCCGGAAATATCAGCCCAAACACTGAGGCCTCCAGCCAAAATTCTGGAGATAGGTTGTGGTACGGGCTTTCTACTTGGTCAACTGGCGGGAGAATATCCAGAGTACGAGTTTCACGGGCTTGAACCCATCGGACCTGGTTTCGATGACTTTTCTGACTTACTCGAGAAAATCATCGGGACTTCGGAATCGATTCAGTTGATAAGGGCTGGTGCAGAGGACTTTAAAACAGAAGAGAAGTTCGATTTGATCTATTCAGTCAATGTTTTCGAGCATTTGGAAGATTGGCGAAAAGGAATTGAAAATTGCATTTCTCATCTGTCTGAGGATGGTCGCATGATCTTTCTTTGTCCGAATTACGATTTTCCTTATGAGCCTCATTTTTCGATTCCAATCATTTGGGATAAAAAACTGACCCGGAGAATATTTCGAAAGAAAATTGAGGATTATCATGCTCCAGTAGGAAACGATGGTCCTTGGCGCTCCCTGAATTTCATTAAGGCGTCAGAGGTAAAGAGACATGCCCGAACCCATGGCTATGAGATTTCGTTTGACCAAGCAGTTTTTGGGAGAATGCTCCGACGCCTTACCGAGCAGGAAGGTTTCTCTCAGAGGCATGGCCTGCTTGCAACCATTGGGAAGCTCGCTATACGATTGGGGCTTGCCGGGGTTTTCAATGCGCTGCCGCAGTTCCTGCAACCCTATATGAAAGTGACGATCTCAAAGCCTGTGCGATCATGACAAAAGCTCTTCTCTTTATCCTGCTTTCGAGCTCTTCTGCCGTCACATGCAACGCATTGCTGCGGAAGACCCTCGAAGGGCGTGACCTGAAAGCTGACAGCATTCCGGAGCTCATCGGAAAGTTTCTCGGGCTTTTTAAAGAGCCGTTGATCTGGGTTGGGTGTTGTTGTTTTGCCTTCGCAGTCGGTTGTTGGGTTATGGCCCTGAGTAAAATGAAGCTCTCTGTCGCCTATCCTGTCCAGACAGCCCTCGTTTTTGTTTTGACCGGTCTCGTTTCCGCTCTGGTCTTTCAGGAACAGATTTCTCCCAGAATGATGATCGGATATATTCTCATTCTTGGGGGGATTTCCCTTGTAACGGTTTAGTCAAAGTGGTTTCACGAAAGATGGAGTGGAAGAAGATCGGAAAATTTTTTGATCCGGAGCATGAGCTGGCCGGAACCGGACTCCGTGGAGCTTTGATGCCGACAGTGGTTTCCCTTGGTGGTGACCATTCCGTCGTTCGGGTTTACTACTCGCCCCGGGATGAGAACAATCGATCCCCCAAAGGCGCTGAAGTTGGGCGGTCTCCAAACGGTTGTCCACAGAGTTTGGATGTATCCAAACGCCTTCTTCGTCTTCCTTTCCGCACGGACCTGGGGGAATCAGAGCAAAACGAGATAATCGAAATCATACTGAATTGGGAAATTTGAAAAAGAATCAGTCATGCGATGCTGAAGATATCAAATCTTCAAAAATCTGTTTAGTTGCCCTGGACTTCCTTATAGTGTGTGGAGCGCTTCTGTCGCTCTCATATGTTTTCGTTTTGCTGTGCAGGTTTCCCGCCTGGGCTTTCTATCCCGTTGCTGGCGTATCATCGATTGCGTTTGCTCTTCTCCTTTCTCAGAAGGTCCGGAGAGGGGAGGAGTCAGCGAACGTCCGTCGTAGAGATTTCGTTTGGCTGGTTCCGCCTTTTATCCTTGCTATTGCTTCTCTATTTTATTTTCGAATTAGTTTCGATGACATGTATTACCTCCACAATGCGATGCATCAGTCGGCATCGCACTTTGGTGATCCGCTTTTTCGATATCCAACGGCATTCAAGGACACGCGGCTCGATGCGAGCATAACGAATGTGCTTCAGGCATACGAAGTTATCCCGGCGTTCGTGGCGCGCCCACTCGGGTTAGACCCTGTTTTCTTTCACCGAAACATTGTTGGTGCCATCGTTGTTTTTGTTTTTGGTTTGGTATACATGGAGTGGTTTCGCAGACTTGGGTTTTCCTTTCCTCATATCGTGATAGGATTCTCGTCTGTTGTGTTTTTCCTGCTTTTTGATGGAAACACCCGTCAAAGCTATGGTGTGTATTCTATTGGTCTGTTTTGGGTGGGGAGAAGCGTTCTTATTGGTGCGTTGGTTCCACTATTGTGGATTAACTTATTTCGGGTGATCGAGAAACCATGTTGGAAGAATTCACTCTTACTCCTAAGTACGACTATAGTGGCGATTGCGTCCTCTTCGTCGGCAATGTTTTTGGTGCCCTCCCTGATTTTGGGAACACTTGTTGTGCACATTGCGATCTCTCGATCGAAGAAAAAGCTTTGGAGGACTGGCCTTTTTCTTTTGATGTCTTTGATTTATTGGTTGGGGATCGTTCTGATTTATCTCGTCGAGGGGAGTACTTCTGCTGACATGAAGAGTAACATGGCTGATGTTATTTCGAGGATGTACGGCAAAAACTACTTTGGAAATCTCGTAAACGTTTTCGATAACTACTTAAAATTGTCGGCTTACCTGATCGCGACGATGATTCTTCCCTGGTTCGTTTTACGGAAAGAGAGTGCCCGATTGATTTCTCTTGTCTCAGTCGGCATTTTTGTTGTGATTGCCAATCCGTTGACAGGTCCGGTTTTACAGGATGTGGTGACTCGTCTTGCCTTTTGTCGATTTTTCTATTTGATCCCCGTTCCTCTATGCTTTGGGTTGGCTGCGATCTCGCTGGTGTGTTGGAAATCAAACAAATGGGGAGCAGTTATCGGGGTGACCGTGATCGTTTTAAATTTTCTAGGGTTCGAGCGATCTCTTTTCCAACCCCACGCAAAATACCGGTATGACTTTACTGCTCTGAAGATGCCGTGGGAGCCCCGGTACTTTCCGGAAGAATACAAAGCGGTTGCGGAGGTGAGTGACGAAATGAAAGGACGATATATTCTGGCACCAAAACATTTCATGATGGTTGCGGGGCTGTTGCATCCAGAACACAAATATGAGTCAACTAGGGACCTGATGACTACGATCGCCTATCGTGCATCAGGATTGGAAGAAGAAGGAAAGAGCAGGGGAGCTGCACAGAATTTCGTTCAGGCAAAGAGATTTCAGAACGAGGAATCGGAAAAAGGATTCCGGGAGGCCCTCGAGCGTGGTGTGAATTTGATTGTTGCTGAGATGGAATGCACCGAAAGAATCGAAGGGGTTCTTCAGGATGCCGATATGAAATTCAAAGCTAAACAAATTGCAGGGATCTACCGCGTGTATTCCCTAAAAAAAACGATTAGCCTGTGAAAAAGAATTCTGTATTTGTGGTAGGTGCTGCGCGAGCCGGGACTACGGCTATGATCCGAATGCTCGGTTTGAGTGAGAAGGCAGTATGTCGTTCGGAACCCGAGCCGAATCTCAATACCGAGTCACGACTCATGTGGAACGGATTACTTTCCAATCCATATGCGCCCTTGATTCGTGATGTTCTGCCGCGAATTTCAAAAGCGCATCAGGCAAACGATGTCTACGTCGAGAAGCAGGTTTCTCTAGTACCGTTCATGTCGGATCTGCATGCTTTGACTGACTGCAAGTTTGTCGTGATGACGAGAGACGGGAAGGATTCGGTTGAGTCCATTCTCAACTGGCACAGTAACCTTTTCCCGGTCTTCTATCATGAAGCAGTGAAGGCGGGAGAAGAGCCTCTTGATCCTGCCATGGATGATCTTTTTGATCGAAGTTTGCCGCGGCCTGTCGTCGGTGAGGAATACGTGGATCGCTGGTTCCTTCTCGATCGTCTCAGTATGGTGAGCTACTACTGGAACCGGGTTAATCTTGAGGTTCTCAGGCAAATCAGCCTTCTGCCGGAGGAGTCTGTCATGCGGGTGGATGTTGCGGATCTGAACGTAAGGACAATCGAAGAAGTTTACAGCTTTGCCGGATTGCCTGACTTCAATGGAAATGCAGTGTCTGCCTTACTCGAACGAAAAGTGAATTCTTTAAGCGACCGGGTGGAGAGCGCTCCGTCAAAAGAGCACGAGTGGACGAAGGAAAACGATCGTATTTTTGGCGAATATGCGGCAACAGCAATGAGGCGACTGGGCTACTGGTCTACGAATTCGGCAAAGCAGCGGCCGGAAGGTTTCGGGAAATACTGGATCGAACTGAAAACCGATATTGCTTGGTTCGAGGAGATCTACAATTACCGGAAACCGCTCCATGAGTTGTTTAAAAACTGGTTCAATGCGATCGACGCGGAAGGTCGGCTGGAATCAGTGATCGATCTCGGTTTTGGCATAGGGCATGGGTATCTCGATTTTATGGAGGGAAGGAAATTCACGGGAGTGGATATCAATTCGAATAATATTGAGTATTGCCGTGAAAACTGCGCGGTAGATGGATTTCGTTTCATCTGCCAGGACATGGTCGAGGATCCTCTGGATGAAAAATTCGATCTCGTCTTTTCTCATTCCACAATCGACAATGTCCATGATCCGGAAATCTTCCTGCGCAATGCCTGCAGGATGTCCGGGAAGTTCCTCTACTTGAGCAGCTATCGGGGATGGTTCCCAAAGTTCCGCCAGCATCAGATCAGCTGGGATGCGGAGAACCGGGTCTATTTCAACGACATCAGTCCCACTGAAATCGGCCGCGTCTTGAAGGAGGAAGGTTTTGAAAATTATGTCATCTTCCCGCAGAAATCATTTCGGGAAGATATCGCCGCTGAGACGATTATCGTTGCTTCAAGGAATCCGGTCCCCGAAGAAACGCTGATGGCTTTTCATGAGCCACATCAAACATTCGAACCCTACTTGGCGGAGAATGACGAGAAGAAGTCCGCTCTGGACGTCTTGGAAGAGGTGAATCAATCCTGCCACTACTTTTCCACTTCCGAGGGGGGATATGTTGCGGACAGCCTGGTCGATTTTGATGAGCTGATTCAATCTCTTGCCACTGTCGATTCGAGGAAACCGGGGACAGTGGAGGAGCTCATTTGCGGCGAAGCTGGTATCAATCTGGCGGTTCGGATTGACGTGGATATGGACCTGATGGCAGCGGCTGATATGGCAAATCTTGCTTCGATCAGGGAGATGCCGTTATCATTCTATCTCCTTCATACTGCGGCATACTACGGTGTTCGAGATGGGAAAACGTTTCGCCGGTTTTCTCGCAACTCCGCGATTTACAATCTTTTACAGGACTGCGGGCATGAGGTGGGACTTCACACAGATGCCCTGACGATTTATCGGGATTGGGGAATCGACGGTGCCTCTGCGATTCGTACCGAGATCGAGTGGTTGCGTTCCGAAGGTCTTCGGATCAGTGGAACCGCGGCTCACAATTGTGCTCCGGTGTATGGGGCGGAAAATTTCGAAATTTTTGATAACCGGGTTATCGGAAATCGGAATCACACCGTATCGGATTGGTCATATCTTCCCCTGGGAGTTCTCAACGAGGAGGAACTATGCTTGAAATACGAAGCCAATGCGGCAACTCCGTCCGACAGGATCGGGACTGAGGCGCAGGCGGAGTATTTGTCAGGGCTGCCGTGCGCTGACTTCAATCGGAATGCTACATGGATGAGAAAGTATTTGCTGGAGAACCCCCATAATTCATGGGGAAGTGATTTCAGCATCTGGCATCTCGGTGGGGGATTCTGGGTAATTTCGGGCAAGAACCACGCGGGAGAGAGCGTGTTTCGCTTCGGCGTCAGTCAGGAGCAGGTAATTGGGTTTATCAGCGATCTCGATCTTTCACTGAGCGTTGTTCTGGTTCTTCATCCTGCCTATTTTGGGAAAAGGTATGCCTGGGGAGACGACCCTTTGTTTTCTGCTGCGCGTCAAAGAATCAAGTTTTTGAAGCCCCGGTATTCATTGAAGTATCGAATGATCCGCAAGGTTGAAAACAGAGTGAATGAAATGGCCGAGAAGGAGAGGAAGAAGATGAATGAATCCTGAGACTGTCATTATTTCCGGTGCCGGCGGCTTTGTCGGGGGAGCGATTGCGGCTCACTACTCCGACAAGGAAATCGAGGTGCGTAATTTTTCCCGCAGCAAGTTGAAGGAACTTCCGACCACCCGGGTCGATCTTGCTGAATCAGTGCCCCGTTTTTCGCCGGGAAATCCGGAGCAAACGGTCCTGGTTCATTGCGCCGCCTCCATGAATACGTCGAACCTCGATGAAATGTGGGGGGCGAATGTGGCTGGAACGGCCAATCTTCTCCGATGGGCGACTGATCAGAAGATTGGGCATGTCATCCTTGTATCCAGCGGTGGGGTTTATCCCTATCGAAATGACTACGCCTGGTCAGAGAAAGACGAGGTCGATCCGATTGGCCACTACGGATACACCAAGTTCATGAGCGAGAGCATCGCTCAAATGCATTCCAGGATCGACGGATTGCCGGTCACTGTTCTTCGACTTTTCTTTCCTTTCGATCTTGCCGCCACTGGCGGAATGGGGCGGATGTTTACGAACAGACTCCGCCAAAACCTCGATTTTCAGATCAATGAGGGAGGAAAACCGGCAATGAATCCGGTTTACATTGAAGATTTTGTTGATTTGGTGAGCCTTGCGGTGCAAAGGGGGGGCGGAAACGGGTACGAAATTTTCAATGCCGGTGGTGTTGAGATACTTACGTTCCTTGATATGTGCCGCTTTTTTGAGAAGGAAACTGGCAAAACCGCAAAACTGAAACAGACTGGAGATACACAGCAAGACCTTATCGGTTCCATTGAAAAAGCCCGTATAGAACTGGGCTGGAATCCCACCTTTCGCTTTAACTCGTAACGAATATGGCCAACATCAAAAACTCCAAGATTTTCATTACCGGAGGGGCCGGCTTCATTGCCACCACCCTCGCTAAGACGCTTGTCGACGACAATGAGATCATTGCATTCGACAATTTGCACAACAATGCCCTTCAACACACCGACCTCGGACAGCACAAAAATTTTACGCTCGTCCAGGGAGACATCCTTGATGTTGATTCACTGAAAAAAGCGATTCCTTCCGACACGGACATTATCGTTCATGCAGCGGCTATCGCGGGTGTCGACACTGTTCTTTCCGATCCTGTTCGTGTTCTCGAAGTAAACATCAAAGGTAGCTTCAATGTTGCTGAAGCTGCCTCTGGAGTGAGCGGAATCAAGAAAGTCGTCGACTTTTCTACTTCTGAAGTTTTCGGAGCGCATGCCTACAATGTCGATGAGTTTTCGATCAATCCAAAGGTCTCGATTGGTGAGGCTCGCTGGACTTACTCGATCTCCAAGCTAGCCGGTGAGTTTATCTTTCACTCACACCACACTAAGAGCGGTCTTCCTACCGTGACGATTCGCCCCTTTAATGTTTACGGACCAAATCAAGTTGGCTGCGGGGCGATCCACAACTTCGTTCGCCGAGCACTCGACAACGAGCCGATGACCATTCACGATGACGGATCTCAGATTCGTTCCTGGTGTTTCGTCGATGACTTTGTCGAGGGCCTCAGCCTCTGCATGGAGAAAGACGTCGCAATTGGCAAAAGCTACAACATCGGTAACCCGCGAAGCACCGTTACAGTCTACAACCTCGCTGTTCTGATTCGTGATATAGCCGGCTCCAGTTCGGAAATCGAATTCAAGAAGATGGGATACGCTGACGTTGCTTTGCGAATTCCGAATATTGATCGTTCGCGAAATGATCTCGACTTCGAACCTCAAGTTGAGTTGGAGGAGGGGCTTCGCCGCACGATCGAGTGGTACCGCAAGTAAGCGGTTCGACAGACTCTTTTTGCTGCAGCGTTGTTTCCAAATTGGGAGCAGCGCTGCTTTCTATCCACCGTTTCCCCTGTTGGGATGAAATCTTCGCTTCACATCTGCAATCTGGCCAACGTGGCCTATTCGAATTGCAAGATTCTGAAGGAGTTTGGCAGCGATGTCCGACTCGTGACGCACGATATCGGGCATGTCATGAGTCAGCCCGAGTGGCAGGACCTGAACCTCGACCCGGCCCTCTTTGACGATGAGTGGGATTTTTACGGTTCTTGGGAGAAAGCGGCATCTGAAGCGGGTGACTACTTCCGACCTGACTGGTATCAGGATACCTGCTTGCATCAAGTTAGTGGCGTTGCGGGAAAGCGGGGGATTGAAGCCCGACTGCTCGACTATACCTGGAATTACCCGATTCATTTTGGGAGGATAGAGGCGCGTAAGTTAATCAAAAAGTATCCGAAGACACTTCCTGCGATTGATCGATCTTTTCAAGCCTACAAGAAGTTGTATGGCATTGTTTCCGGAGATGGAATTCGCGTCATTCGGGCTCAGGCGGGGGACCAAGTTGCGGATCGGATTCAAACATTATGTCAGCGGAGCCGGGAATTCGGCGATGAATGGACCGTGAAGCCACTCGACTTGTTCGCCTATCTCCCGCAGGCAAACTGGCTGGAGTGTTTCGAGCCGAATGAGGATGTGATTTTCGGATACGTAACGTCGGCGATATATCCGATGCTGACGCGCGATGTTCCTGTTGTCGGCGTAGAGATTGGAACGATTCGCGACATACCTTTCGAAGGAACCGCCTACGGTCGGGTGGTGGCGATGATGTATCGGGAATCGGACCATGTTCTGATAACCAATCCCGATAACAAGATTGCTGCGGATAAACTGGGTATCGAGAACTACTCTTTCTGTCCTCATCCAGTGGACGAAGACATCTACAAGCCGCTTCCCGATGAAGAGTTGGAGCGATATGAGTCCGCCCCGGTTAAGATTTTTGCTCCCGCGCGTCAGAATTGGAAAGAAAAGGCAAACGATAAAATGTACCGTGCGCTTGCCGAGGTTTTGAAGCGTGGCGGAAACGCTGAGTTGCTGATTCCCGAATGGGGACAGGACATGAAAGAAAGCCGGGCTCTCGTAAAGTCCCTTGGCATCGAGGATCATGTGAAATGGCTCGCTCCACAGAGTGAAGGCCGCCTCATTCAGAGCTACAAGGAGTGCGACATCGTCATGGACCAGTTTGTCCATGGTGTTTTCGGGCTGATCAGCCCAAAGGCGATGTCATGTGGTCGTCCTGTTATTACCTCTTACAAATCGGAATTGAACGATTGGTGCTTCGGTGAGGCACCTCCCCTTCGACCAGCCACGGAGCAGGAGGAGGTCATCGAGCAACTCGATCAGATGGTTCGCAATCCAGATCTGCGACGAAGCGTGGGTGAGGCATCACGTGAATGGATTATCAAATATCACTCGAAGGCCGCCGTGAATCGTGCACTTGAGGAGGCGGGGGAAATCGCCAAGCGACGGTACCAGGGAAAACAATTGGCCGCTGCTTTATGACTCGAATGAGAGTCATCCACGCACCCGAGGCGGTTGCGGGGAACAGCCCCGGTCTCGCTCATGCCGAAACAGAAATCGGACTCGACAGTGAAGCAATCTGCCTGCGTCCTCATCTTTTCGGATACGAGGGCGTTCATGTTTTCGGAGAGCGCGATCCATCGCCACTGGCTGCCATCTTTGGAATGCTTTCCATGTTTGCCTACGTGCTTCGAAATGCGGACGTGCTTCACCTGAATTTTGGACGATCCATCTTCGATCCGGGACCTAACGTCCTGAGCCGTATTCCGCGATGGAGCGGGGTGCCGTTTCTGTTTTCCTGCCTGCAACGCGTTGAATTTTTTTGCTACCACCTTCGCTCCATTCCGGTGGTGATGACTTACCAGGGTGATGACGTTCGCCAGAGCGATGTTTCTCTCGAGAAGTATCAATTCTCGATGGCTCAGGCGGTGGAGGAAGGATACTACCCTGCTGGCTCGGATGAGAGAAAGCGGCAGCGAACTCGTTTTTACGCCAGACGAACGGAACACACGTTTTTCCTCAATCCGGATCTGCAGATCTTGCTTGGCGATGAATCTGAGTTTCTTGCATACACCAGCGTTGATCCCCGCGAGTGGAGTTATCAGGAAAAGGAGCCGGACGAAATTCGCCATCTCGTTCATGCGCCCAGTCACCGGGGAACAAAAGGGACGGAGTATTTGCTTCAAGCAGTCGAAATGTTGCAAAGCGAAGGGATTCCCTTTCAATTCACTCTGGTGGAAGAGATGAGCCGGGAGGAGGCTGCGCAGGTTTATGAGCAGGCCGACCTTGTCGTCGATCAATTGCTGGCAGGATGGTATGGCGGCCTCGCTGTCGAATGCATGGCGCTCGGAAAGCCGGTCATTACCTATTTGCGACGCAGTGATTTTGGAGCATTACCGGATGGTATGGCGGAAGACTTGCCCTTTATCGAAGCCAATCCGGATACGATAGCGGAAGTCCTTCGGGATTGGTTGCAGAGATCTGACCGAGAACTGATGGAAAAAGGGTGTGAGGGAAGAGCCTTTGTGGAGAAATGGCATGACCCGATCAAGATCGCGGAACGAATGAGACAGGTTTACGAATCTGTTTTGCCGGAAAAAAAATAATATGTGCGGCATTCTTGCAGTTTTGGGACAAGAAGCTTCAGCGGTGAATCGGGAAACCCTTGCCGACTGGAACGATCTGGCCGTTCATCGCGGTCCGGATGGCAGCGGAGTCTGGATCGGTGCCGGGGCTGGACTTGCTCATCGTCGCCTCTCGATTCTGGATTTGTCCGAGCAGGGAGCTCAGCCCATGGCTGACTCGTCTGGCTGCGTCATCACTTACAACGGAGAAATTTACAACTACCGTGAACTACGTTCTGAATTGGAGTCCCTCGGGGAAGACTTCCGGAGTGGAACAGACACGGAGGTGGTTCTCGCTGCCTATCGAACATGGGGAATGGATTGTGTCCACCGTTTCAACGGCATGTGGGCGTTTGCGATTTATGACCCAAACGAAAAGCGTGTTTTCTGTAGCCGCGACCGATTCGGGATCAAGCCTCTCTACTACTTTCGAAAAGGGGATTCCCTGCTGCTTTCGTCTGAAATTCGCCAGCTCCTTTCACTTCTCCCTTCGAAGTCGGTGAATCGAAACGTTCTCTGTGAGTATCTGATCGCCGGATTTCTCGAACATCAGGAGGAGACCTTCTTCGAAGGGGTGAAGCGACTGCCTGGGGGGCACCGGATTGTCTATGATATTGAGTCTGGAGAAAGCCTGATCGATCGCTGGTATCAATTGGAGCAAACTGATGAGTTTGCCGGATTCGGAATCGATGATTCGGTAAGCCGGGTTCGGGAATTGCTGGAGTCGTCGGTAACGCTCCGTCTTCGCGCTGACGTGAAAGCGGGGACCTGTTTGAGCGGCGGGATCGATAGTTCTGCCATCGCATCACTTGCTGCTCAGCAATATCGAGATGCCACAGGAGAAGCCTTTTGCGCGATTCATGCGCGAGGATCCGATGGCGAAAGCGATGAATCAGAGTTTGCGGAGCAGGTTGCGAAGGCTCGAGGGCTGGAACTCCACTTTGTTGATCCGACATACGAGGATTTTTCACGAACCCTCGATACCGTCGTGGAGAGTCAGGAAGAGCCTTTCGGAAGCACATCTGTTTTCATGCAATATTTTGTGATGGAAAAAGCTCGTGAGATTGGCTGTCCGGTCATGCTCGATGGGCAAGGCGGTGACGAGGTGTTTCTCGG
>Ga0222717_10000430_pt1 | contig 36266 bp, 28 predicted proteins | sample C33_18DmetaG_FD_165053 | JGI IMG/M metagenome (GOLD analysis project Ga0222717, IMG submission 165053) | Estuarine water microbial communities from San Francisco Bay, California, United States - C33_18D | ecosystem: Environmental > Aquatic > Marine > Unclassified | place: USA: California... | reverse complement strand
GTATAGCCACTCCCTGAATATCCTCCTTCTCCAATTGGATTTAAAGGGTCTTGAATATTCACAAAATGAGCACCTCCACTATAATCTGCACCTACACCATAAGCATAACCTGTTTCTTCATTGATAACAATATTATGAGCATTTCCGAAGCCACCATAATGAGCGTCTTCCGTAAATGTTTCTGGAGGATTTGCAACATCTCTTAAACGTGTTAAGTCAAAAATTTGTATTCCATGACCATTAGCTTCACTTACTACAAATGCATAATTATTATAAACTTTAACATCTCTCCATAAACTTGAAGAAGTATGAGTTGGTAATTTACCTAAATAGATTGGATTAACGGGGTTTGAGATATCAAGAAATGCAGTCCCATTATCGAGACCCACTAAAGCATATTCTGTTCCGTCATCAGGATCTGTCCAACCCCATGAATCATTTGCATTTTCAGCTCCAAAATCGGTACAAGGAATAAAAACCTGTAGGTCATATCCATTACAAGGATATTCACCTGCCATACCATTTATACAGGGTGTTTGTGCTTGTAAAATGGAACAGCCAGTAATCAAAATGGAAAGTAAAATATTTTTCATAAGCTTGATTGTTAATTTTAAAGTTTTGTAATGTTTTATTAATATGCTAGTATTGGTTCTGTTAGATTTTTTGTCAATTACAATTAACAGTAAATAAACAATTTAATTCCAATTAACCCTACCAAATTAATGTTAATAATAGCCTAATGTTCAAGTTTTTGTTTTTTTTATTACATTAAAAAACTCACAAGACTATATTTTTTTATCTTTACGAATTTAATATTTATACTCATAAAATGAAAATCAAATTATTTGTTATTATTTCAATCTCACTTATTTTTTCTTGTAAAGATGAGAGTGTAAAAGTGATTCCACCTCAGAAAATAAAAGTATATAAGGTTACTTCAAAAACAGTACCGATTTATGAAGAGTTTGTTGGACAGGTTTTTGGTGAAAAGGATATTCCTATTAGAGCTAGAGTGGAAGGCTTTCTAGATGAAATCCATTTTATGGAAGGATCAAATATTGAAAAAGGAAAATTATTGTACGTGATAGATCCCGACCCACAAAAGGAAGCTGTTGCAGCCAAGCAAAGTATGGTAGCACAAGCAAATACACTTTTAATACAAAAAGAAAGTGATTTGAATAGAATTAAACCTTTGGCTGCATTGGATGCAGTCAGTAAACGGGAATTGGATATGGCTCAAGCACAAAGAGATGCTGCTATATCTTCCTTAAAAGCTGCAAATGCAGATTTAAACATAGCAAAAATAAACTTAAGTTATACAAGAATTTTATCACCTATTGATGGTATTATTGGTAGAACATTAGCTCGTGAAGGGGAATTTGTAGGTAAGAATCCAAATCCAGTGATTTTAAATACAGTATCTGATATTAGCAACATAAGAGTTCAATTTTTCTTGTCGGAAAATGAATATTTAAGAATTGCAGAAAAATATTCGAAAGCACAAAGAGATTCTACTAAAGGCGCTGAGGTTAAAAAAATAGCGGTAGAATTATATTTGTCTAATGGAAATTTATTTAATCAAAAAGGGTTACTAGATTTTATTGATAGAAATATTGATACTTCAACAGGGACAATTTTAGTTCAAGCTACTTTTCCAAATCCAGATAAAATCATAAGACCAGGACAATTTGTAAGAGTAAAAGTTAAGGTAATGGATCTTCAAGATGCGCTATTGGTCCCTCAAAAATGTCTTATTGAACTTCAAGGACAATATTCGGTTTTGATCGTGAATAAAGAAAATAAGATAGAGACTGTTCAAGTTGTGATAGGTGAAAAAATACCAGGTTATACCATTATCAAGAGTGGTATAAAAAGTGGCGATCAACTCATTTTAGAAGGTTTACAAAAAGCCAAACCAGGTTTGGCGGTAATTCCTGTTGTGACGGAGTATAAAAACTAATCAACCAAGAAATAATAATTATGTCAAAAGATAAAGGGAACTTTTTTGTACATCGACCTATTGTAGCTATCGTAATTGCTATTTTAATTGTAATTATTGGTTCAGTTTCAATGATTGGGCTACCTATAGAACAATATCCAAACCTTACTCCACCAATTGTACAGGTAAGAGCGTCTTATATGGGTGCTGACGCTATTAGTGTAGAAGAATCTGTTGCAACTCCTTTAGAGCAACAAATCAACGGTGTTGATAACATGATTTATATGAAATCTACCAATGCTAATGACGGTAGTATGGCGATTGATATCTCATTTGAGGTTGGAACAGATCCAGATATGAATACTGTTTTAGCTCAAAACAAAGTATCTGCTGCTGCTGCAAAATTACCTGCACAAGTAACCAAAACTGGAGTAACAACACAAAAGTCTTTACCAAATATTTTAATGTTGATTACCTTAACTTCAGACGGAAGATATGATCAAAATTTTTTAGGAAATTATGCGTTGATCAATATTAAAGATAAATTGGCAAGAACAAAAGGTATTGGGAGAGTTGATGTATTAGGAGCTTCAGATTATTCTATGAGAATATGGGTAAAGCCAGATAGATTATCACAATTAAGCCTTACGGTTCCTGAAATAATAAATGCAATTAATGAACAAAATATAATAGTCCCCGGAGGAAAGTTTGGTGCAGAACCTGCTCCACCAGGCACTGAATTTACTTATACAGTTCGACTTCCAGAACGTTTTAACTCTGAAGAGGCTTTTGGAAATATTATAATAAGAACAGAAGAAGACGGTTCTCAGGTAAAATTGAAAGATATTGCTTCTATTGAATTAGGGGTAGAAAGTTACAATATGAAAGCAAGGTTAAATGGCAAAACTTCAGCTATTATTGCTTTGTACCAAGCACCAGGATCTAATGCAACCGAATTAGCACAAACTATAAAAGATGAGATGAGTTTGTTGGCTGGCGAATTTCCTGAAAGTATAAAATATACTGTTTCTTTAGATACCACAAAAGCAATAGATGCTGGAATTAATGATATTGTAGTTACCTTATTTATCGCTTTATTATTAGTGATATTGGTGGTATTTATTTTTATTCAAGATTGGAGAGCTACCTTAATACCAACATTAGCAATCCCGGTATCCTTGATTGGTGCATTTATGTTTTTTCCTGCACTTGGTTTTACTATAAATGTACTATCGTTATTAGGCCTAGTATTGGCTATTGGTATCGTAGTAGATGATGCCATTGTGGTTGTGGAAGCAGTTCAAGTAAATATTGCAAAAGGAATGAGCGCTAAAGAAGCTACGCTAGATGCCATGCGAAAAGTAACTGCTCCAATTATAGCAACAACCTTAGTGTTGGTTGCAGTATTTATTCCTGTTGCAGGAATGGCTGGAATCACAGGATTGCTATACCAACAATTTGCAATAACTATTGTTGTTTCAGTATTGGTATCTTCTTTAAACGCTTTAACATTGAGTCCAGCTTTATGCTCTCTATTATTAAAAGAACCGAAACCTTATAGAGGGCCTTTAGGATGGTTTTTTGGAAAATTTAATAAGGGAATGGATAAAACTGCTGATTCTTATATGAGTTTTGCCAGTATATTTGGAAGAAAACTGAAAAGATCTGTCATTTTTATTATTTTAATGACAGTTGGTGCCGGTGTTTTTGGAACGTTGGTTCCTGGAGGATTTATTCCTGAAGAGGATATGGGGTATTTCTATGTAAATGTTCAATTACCCAATGCGGCATCTCTCCAAAGATCTGACGTAATTACTAAAGAGATTGAAAATATATTAATAGATATTCCAGAAGTTCAATATATAACAACAGCTACAGGATATAGTATACTTTCTGGAGCAATGATTTCTAATACAGGATTTTTATTCGTTTCCATGACGGATTGGGATGAAAGAGATCGAACGGCTAAAGAAGTAATGTTGGAAGTCAATAAAAAATTAGCAATTGGTGTAAAAGGAGCTCAGGTTTTTGCTTTTGGACCTCCTGCAATTCCTGGTTTAGGAAATGGATCTGGCTTTAGTATCATGCTTCAAGATAAAGGAGGGAATACACCGGAATATCTTGCTGAAAACTCCATGAAATTTATACAAGCTGCCAATGCACGTCCTGAAATAGGTAGAGCAAATACTACTTTTCAAGCAAATGTACCGCAGCGATTTATGGATATAGATAAAGCAAAAGCATTAAAATTAGGTATTAAGTTAAACGATTTGTACACTACAATTGGAGCCTATATGGGAGGTGCATATGTCAATGATTTTACACGTTTTGGACGATTATATAAAACATATATAGAAGCTGAACCAGAATACCGGTTTGACGAAAAGGGGATCAATTCATTTTTTATAAAAAATAATAAAGGAGACATGGTTCCATTGTCTACAGTTGCCACTATAAAACCAATGTATGGTCCGGACTATACCAATCGTTTTAACTTGTATAGATCTGTCGAGGTAACTGGAACTCCAGCGGAAGGGTTTACCTCCGATGATGCCAGAAACGCTTTAAAAGAAGTAGCAGCCCAGACACTTCCCAAAGATATGGGATATGCATGGAATGCGATGTCTTTTCAAGAGGAAAAAGCTTCAGGATCCTTAGGGATTATTCTAACGTTCTCTTTAATGTTTGTATTTTTAATATTGGCAGCTCAATATGAAAGTTGGTCATTACCTTTTTCTATATTAATGGGGACACCATTTGCAATTTTTGGTGCCTTATTTGCGCTTTGGATAGGGAGATTAATAAGTCCAACATATGTAAATAATATTTTTGCTCAAGTTTCATTTGTAATGTTGATTGGAATGGCTGCCAAAAATGCTATTTTAATTATAGAATATGCAAATGATGAGTTTAAAAACGGATCAACTCTTTTTGATGCGGCAATGTCTGCTGCAAAATCGAGGTTTAGACCTATACTTATGACCGCATTTGCTTTTATATTAGGTGTATTTCCATTAGTTATTGCAACTGGAGCAGGAGCAGAGTCAAGAAAAGTAATGGGATTGGCTTTATTTGGAGGTATGGGATTAGCCACTTTCCTTGGAGTATTTCTATATCCTATGTTATTTGTGTTTATTGGTAAAATAGCTGGTTATGAAAAGAAAAGAGATAAAGAAAAATCACAACAATTAAAATCTTCAAATAATTAATGATGAAAATGAAAATTTATACATATCTATTTTTGTTGATTGGAATTGTTTTGGTTCAATCTTGTAAAGTAGGACCCAATTTTTTGCAACCTGAGGAGAAGACTTCTGAAGAGTTTAGGTTTTCTAATAACACCACAGATAGCATTATCAATTTAAAATGGTGGGAGTTATTTAAAGACCCTGTATTGGATACCTTAATAATTACAGCATTACGTGAAAATAAAAATGTAAAGATTGCAGCTAGCAGAATAGAACAGGCAAGAGCAAATGTTGGTTTCACAAAAGCAGACATGGGTCCCAAATTTGCTATTAATGCCAGTGCTAATGGAGGTGATTTTGTAAACGGACTAACTACATTAAATAATCCATCAAATATATTTAGTGCTTCTGCTGGTGTAAATTGGGAACTTGATTTTTGGGGAAAATTTAGAAGGGGTAACGAAGCTGCTCAAGCTCAATTATTAGCATCGTTTTATGGACAAAGAGCCCTTGAAATTTCCCTCATAAGTGAAGTTGCTTACAATTATTTTCAACTTATAGATTATAAAGCTCGTTTGGATATTTCTGAAAGTACATTAGCACTTAGAGATAGTACTTTATTAATTATTCAAGAAAGATTTAACGAAGGTTATACAAACATTATTGATGTTAATCAAGCTCAGATACAAAAAGCAATTGCTCAAGTTTCGATACCACAATTTAAAAGAGCAATTGCTTTTACTGAAAATAATCTAAGTGTTTTATTAGGAAAAACTCCAGAATCAATTTATACCTTAAAAACACTTCAGGATTATAACCTACCAGAAACTATTCCAACCGGAATACCTTCAGGAATATTACAAAGACGTCCAGATATTTTAGAATCTCAAGAATATTACAGAGCATCTAATGCTAATATTGGGGTTGCTCAAGCAATGCGGTTTCCTGCCATAAGTTTAACAGGGGTTTTAGGAGTTGGAAGTACCGAGCTTTCTAGTTTAGTTAGCAATGGTTTAGGTTGGAATGCTGCTGCTGGATTGGTAGCACCTCTATTTGAATGGGGAAAAAATAAAAAACGTGTTGATATCGAAAGAGAAAACGCCTTACAATCACTATTAATGTACGAAAACACGGTACTTAATGCTCTTCTTGAAGTTGATAATTCTTTAATAGAACTTTCTAGTCTAAAAGAAGAATTATACGCCAATAAAGCGATGTTAGACGCCGCAAGTAATGCAAGTTATTTATCGAGAGAAAGATATTATCAAGGTGTTACAAGTTATTTGGAAGTAATTGAAAATCAAGGAGTAGAGTTTAATGCTAAATTGGCTTACACAGAAAATTATCAACGTTTATTGTCATCATATGTATTTTTATATAAATCCCTTGGTGGTGGATGGATTTCACCTGAGGAATTAGAAAAATACACACAGCAATTAGCAGATGAACAAGGAGTAGATGTTTTATCAATTAATAAAGAAAATCTTTTTTATGATGGGCAAATTGTTGATCTTCATTTAACAACTGAAGAAAAACAAGAAAGGAAAGCAGTGAAGAAAGCACTGCGAAAAGAAGAAAGAAAAAGACGTACGCAAGAGCGTCAAAACAGAAAAAATTAAATTTATTTATAAATAATATTATAATGTCAACAAATGCTTTTGTTGGCATTTTTTTTTATAACTATTTTACACTTATTTTTGCGAATCATTACAAATGTTATGCTGGAAAACAAAAACGAATCAAAAACAAATATTTCAGATTTAGGCGAATTTGGTTTGATAGACCATCTTACTAAAAATTTTAAGATTAACCAAAAAAGTACTGTTAAGGGCATTGGAGATGATGCTGCAGTTTTATCAACTGACTCCTCTAAAGAAATTGTGGTAACCACAGATTTGTTAGTAGAAGGAGTTCATTTTGATTTAAGTTATATGCCTTTAAAACATTTAGGATATAAAGCGGTCATCGTAAACTTATCTGATGTCTATGCGATGAATGCGGAAGCTAGTCAGATCACAGTTTCAATTGGTGTTTCAAATCGGTTTCCAGTGGAAGCATTGGAAGAATTATATGAAGGAATTCATACTGCCGCTAAATTTTATAATATTGATGTTGTTGGAGGTGACACTACTTCTTCAAAAAAAGGTTTAATTATTAGTATTACTGCAATTGGTAACGTAAGCAAAAATGAAGCTGTCTTTAGAGACACCGCAAAAGAAGATGATTTACTGGTAGTTTCAGGAGATTTAGGTGCTGCTTATCTTGGCTTACAAGTATTAGAGCGTGAGAAAAAAGTATTTGAAGTAAATCCTCAATCTCAACCAGATCTAGATAATTATTCCTATTTGATAGAAAGACAATTAAAACCCGAAGCACGTAAAGATATTTCTGAATTGTTAAAAAAATTAGAAGTTAAACCGACTTCTATGATAGATATAAGCGACGGTTTGTCTTCTGAAATATTACATATTTGTAAGCAATCAAAAGTAGGTTGTAATTTATATGAAGATAAAATACCCTTAGATCAACAAGTTATTTCGACTTGCGAGGAATTTAAATTAGACAGTACTACGATTGCATTGAGTGGTGGGGAAGACTATGAATTGCTTTTTACAGTAAGTTTGGGAGACTTTCCAAAAATAAAAGCCAATCCAAACCTTTCTATAATTGGACATATCACTAACGAAAAAGAAGGAGTACACTTAATCACTCGTGGTAACGAAAAAATTCCATTAATCGCTAGAGGATGGAACTCATTAGATAGTAATCAAGAATAATTAAGACGCTTGTTGAAGTTGTTTCTTTTTGAAAAAAGCCGATAAACAAGTATTTGCTTTTCTATTCTTAAAATTAAGTATTTCCAACCCTCCAGAAAAAACATTGGTAAATTCCTTGTTACAGTTTTTACATTGGTATTCTTTTATATGATTGGTAATGTTGTTTGTAATGATAAATTTGTGTCCAAATGTTGAGCATAATATGCCAGAAAAGTTAAACTCATTGTTTGATAAATTTTGATTCATAATTCACATTTAAAAGTAGGACTAAACTTACAATTTATATGTAATACATCGGTTAAAAATTATAAAAAATCGATAAAACGCATAATTTTAACAATTTCATTAATGTTTTCATTGATACTCATATGCCCAGAATTTACTTTTAAAAATTTTGAATGACTTTTATTTGCAATTTTTCTAGAAATAGAAAAAGGTATTATAGGATCCTTAATACCAGAAATCATAATTTTTTTGCCTTTAAAAGATGTTAAAACGGAAGTTCGATCTTTTCTATTTTTCATTCCTTTGATAGCAGCAATGATCCCATCAACTTTAAGGTTTTTAGCTTCTTCTATAAATTTATCTATATGTTGTTGAAATTCTTTTTTGTTGTTTTTAGGGAATAATGCTGAAATTGCCATTTTCACAAAAACTTCTTTATTGTATTTAATGATTTTAATAAAGTGATCTCTATTTATTTTTTTTTCTGCGGAATCTTTTTCAGTAGTAGAATTCAATAAAATAAGTGCATTTACTTTTGATTCATATTTCTCAGTAAAAGCAAGGCTAATATATCCTCCCATCGAATGACCTATAAAACTTGCTTGATCAATATTATTTTTTTCTAATATAAAATTGATGACTTCAGCCATTAATTCCATGCTATGAATCTCAGCCATGCAACCACTTTTGCCATGACCAGGTAAATCTATTATTATGACTTTATTTTTCTTTGATAATAAAGGTACTAATTCATCCCAAATAGAGGAACTTAATAAAAATCCGTGCAAAAGAACTATACAAGGGCCTTTTCCTATTATGTTATAATGAATAGGTGTTTGGTTGAAGTGAGTAATCATTTTTATATATTTAGCGGAACAAATGTCTCAGTTTGAAACAAAGTAAACAAACCCTGGTAATTGCTTTTGCATTATTTTCTTTATTTTTTGGAGCAGGAAATCTAATACTCCCTCCTTTTTTAGGATATAATGCTGGAGATGGATGGTTTTGGGTGCTTATTGGATTTTCAATTTCTGCTGTGATTATACCCATATTGGCTATATATGGACATGCAAAGTTACAAGGAACAATATTAGATTTTTCCAATAAGGTGTCTCCAACTTTTGCTATTCTTTTTTCAATTTTGATTTATCTTATAGCAATTGCATTACCATCTCCAAGAACAGCTTCGTTTACCTATGAAATGGCTATAGAACCTTTTTTTCAGATTTCATCCTTAGAATTAAGCAGTATATATTTTGCCCTGGTATTGGTCTTTGTTTTGAACCGTAACAGAATGCTGAGTATTATTGGAAAATTTTTAACTCCATTAATAGTATGTATACTTTTAATAATTATTTGTTTAGGCTTATTTACGGAGGTGGCATCCGTTCGAGACTCCATATTTAATAATTCTTTTGCGGAAGGAATTCTTGAAGGATATCAAACCTTTGACGCTATTGGAGGTGTCGTAGTTGGAGGTGTTGTCGTTGTTTCACTATCTCTTCAAGGAGAATTCAATTACGAAGAAAAGAAAAAAATGATTATAAGATCTGGTTTATTCGCTGGGCTTGGATTGTTTTTAATTTATGGGGGTTTAATTGTCTTAGGCGCTCATAATAGTAACGTATTAGTTATTGATAATCGCACCGAGTTATTAAGTGTTTTAAGTATTCAAAATTTAGGAAATATTGGGAATGTGTTTTTATCAGTTTTGATAGCATTAGCATGTTTTACAACGGCAGTAGGAATTGTAACAGGAACAGCAGACTTTGTAAAAGGATTATTAGGTAATTCTCAAAAAGCCTATAGAATTACCGCAATCATAGCTTCTATTTTAGGAGTAATTATCGGACAATTTAATGTGAATTATATAATCAATATTGCATTGCCGATTTTAATGTTTATTTATCCAATTACTATTGTACTAATAATTTTAAATGTTTTACCTGAAAATTGGGCTTCAACTTTAGTTTTTAGAGGCGTGGTTTTAGCAACTTTTATTTTTAGTATTCCTGACTTTTTAAAGTTTCTTATTGCTGAAGAAAACCTGTTTACCTTAAAAGAAATGATTCCATTATCAGAATATAGTTTGGGATGGGTATTACCAGCTATAATTGTTTTTTTATTATTTAACCTTGTTAGTTTTGGAAATAAAAAAACCGATATAATTAATAGTTAACAGTATCGGTTATTATAAAAATTTAAGTTTTTAAGAATTCATGATAGCTTCAATTTCTTCCGCTTCAATCGGTATATTTCTCATTAAATTTAATGGCTCCCCATTTTTTTGTATTACAACATCATCCTCCAACCGTATTCCGAAACCTTCATCAGGAATATAAATTCCAGGTTCCACAGTAAAAACCATATTCGCTTTCATCGGCTCCCAAAGTAATCCATAATCGTGAGTGTCTAATCCCATATGGTGAGAAGTGCCGTGCATAAAATATTTTTTATAAGCCGGCCAATTCGGATCTTCATTTTGGACATCTACTTTATCAATTAATCCTAATCCTAATAATTCAGAGGTCATTAATTTACCAACTTCTATATGATAATCTGCCCAATCAACTCCAGGAACTAGTAATTTTGTAGCTTCTTTTTTTACTCGATTTACATCATCATAAACATTGCGTTGTCGCTTGGTGTATTTTCCGTTTACTGGAATGGTTCGAGTCATATCACTACTATAATTAGCATATTCTGCTCCTACGTCTAATAAAATTAAATCACCATCATTACAAGATTGGTTGTTCTCAATATAATGAAGAACATTGGCATTATTACCACTGGCTATGATTGGTGTGTATGCAAAACCTTTTGAACGATTTCTTAAAAATTCGTGCATAAATTCTGCTTCAATTTCATATTCCTTAACTCCTGGTTTTACGAAATTTAAAACTCGCCGCATTCCTTTTTCAGTAATATCACATGCTTTTTGTAACAAGTCTAATTCAATGGGGTCCTTTACGGATCGTAGTCTTTGCAAAATAGGATTGCTTTTTGCAACACTATGTGCTGGATATTTATTTAAGAGTTTTTTAGTAAAACGTGCTTCTCTTGTTTCGGTTTCAATAGTAGCTCTATAATGTTCGTTTGTATTGATATGAACCGTATCGCATTGTGCCATTAATTCTGCCATTATTTTTTCCATTTCATGAATCCAATAGACAGTTTTAATTCCACTAACTTCTAGCGCTCGTTCTTTACTTAGTTTTTCGCCTTCCCAAACAGCAATGTGGTCGTTCGTTTCTTTTAAAAATAATAATTCACGTTTTTTTTTATCAGTTGCGTCTGGAAACATCACTAAAACGCTTTCTTCTTGGTCAACTCCACTTAAATAGTAAATATCCCTATGTTGCTGAAAAGGCATCGTACTGTCAGAACTAATTGGATATATATCATTGCTATTAAAAACAGCAATACTATTTGGCTTCATTTTAGCCATAAAATTTCTTCTATTTTTAATAAACAATGCTGAATCAATTTGGTGATATTTCATTCTATTATATTAAATTAATTTATCAAATTTAATTAAAGACTTTTGAATATCGAAAGAGCCGCTCTTTTTTTTATAATAATAATTTAACGTAAGTCTAGAATCATTCTAAATAAATGGGAAAATAGTTTTTGTAGCTTGGTCAGAAAATGATTCAGTTGTACATTTGTATCAGAATAAATTAATAAAAAATGAGTGGAATTTTAAGTTCTTCAATAGGCAGAAAATTCGCTATGGCGATATCTGCTTTCTTTCTAATAGTTTTTCTATTGCAGCATTTTGTAATAAATATACTTTCTGTATTTAATCCAACTGTATTTAATCAAGTTTCACACTTTATGGGTACTTTCTGGTTAGTACAATATATATTGCAACCAATATTAATCTTAGGAGTCATATTTCACTTTGTAATGGGCTTTGTTTTGGAAATAAAAAATAATAAATCTCGAGAAATTAAATATTTCAAGAATGACGGAAACGCTAACTCTTCTTGGATGAGTAGAAATATGATTTGGAGTGGATTAGTAATTTTATCATTTATGGTATTACATTTCATAGATTTTTGGATTCCAGAAATTAATACAAAATATATCGTAGGAGATATGAGTGGGATGCACAATGGAGATTTTAGGTACTATGCTGAATTGGTTGAGAAATTTCACAACCCACTAAGAGTTGGAGCTTATTGCTTAGCTTTTGTGTTTTTAGCATTGCATTTATTACACGGTTTTAATTCAGCATTTCAATCGATTGGAGCTAATAACAAATATACAAAAGGCATAAGTAGTTTTTCAAAATTATACGCTATAGGAATCCCTCTAGGGTTTATTTTTATTGCATTATTTCATCATCTAAAACAAACTTTATAAGATGGCGCTAGATTCAAAAATACCTCAAGGACCCTTAGCGGATAAGTGGACAAAACATAAAAACGATATTAATCTCGTAAATCCAGCAAATAAACGTCTTATCGATGTCATTATAGTTGGAACAGGATTAGCAGGTGGCTCTGCAGCGGCAACTTTAGCTGAACTAGGTTATAATGTAAAAGCATTTTGTTTTCAAGATTCACCACGTAGAGCACATTCAATTGCAGCTCAAGGTGGTATAAATGCAGCAAAAAATTATCAAGGAGATGGAGATTCTACTTACAGGCTTTTCTACGACACTGTAAAAGGTGGAGATTATCGATCTCGTGAAGCTAATGTATATCGTTTAGCTGAGGTGTCTTCAAATATTATAGACCAATGTGTTGCTCAAGGGGTACCCTTTGCACGTGATTATGGAGGATTACTTGATAATCGTTCCTTTGGTGGAGTATTAGTTTCAAGAACGTTTTATGCCAAAGGTCAGACTGGACAACAATTATTACTAGGAGCTTATTCTGCAATGAATCGTCAGATTGGACGTGGAAAAATTAAAATGTACAACAGACATGAAATGTTAGATGTTGTAATTGTTGATGGTAAAGCTAGAGGAATTATAGCACGAAATTTAGTTACAGGAGAGATTGAAAGACATTCTGCTCATGCCGTCGTTTTGGGAACTGGAGGTTATGGGAATGTATTTTTCTTATCTACTAATGCTATGGGATCTAATGTTACTGCTGCATGGAAAGCTCACAAACGTGGAGCATATTTTGCAAATCCTTGTTATACACAAATTCATCCAACCTGTATTCCTGTTTCTGGAGATCACCAGTCTAAACTAACATTGATGTCGGAATCATTGCGTAATGATGGTCGTATATGGGTTCCTAAACATAAAAAAGATGTAGAGGCTATTAGATCTGGAAATTTAAAGCCAACCCAACTTGCCGAAGAAGATAGGGATTACTACTTGGAGAGGAGGTATCCAGCCTTTGGTAATTTAGTGCCACGTGACGTTGCCTCTAGAGCAGCTAAAGAACGTTGTGATGAAGGGTATGGCGTAAATGCCACTGGTGAAGCGGTTTACTTAGATTTTGCTGCAGCAATTTTACGTTATGGAAAAGAACAAGCTCATGTAAAAGGACTTAGCGAAAACGATGAAACCTTGATTAATAAACTTGGAAAAGATGTTGTTAAGGCCAAATATGGGAACTTATTTCAGATGTATGAAAAAATAGCTGATGAGAATCCATATGAGACTCCAATGATGATTTATCCCGCTGTACATTATACGATGGGTGGAGTTTGGGTTGATTATAACTTACAAACTACAATTCCCGGATTATACGCTATTGGAGAGGCAAACTTTTCTGATCATGGAGCAAATAGGCTAGGTGCTTCTGCTCTAATGCAAGGCTTAGCAGACGGTTATTTCGTATTACCATATACCATTGGAGATTATTTGTCGCATGATATTCGAACAGGGACTATTTCAACCGACTTACCAGAATTTGAAGAAGCGGAGAGAAAAGTTACAGAAAGTATAGCACACTTTATAAATAATAAAGGGTCTAAATCTGTTGATTATTTCCACAGACGTTTGGGTAAGATTATGTGGGATAAATGTGGAATGTCCCGTAACGAAAAAGATTTAAAAGTTGCAATTGAAGAAATTTCTGCTTTGCGTAAAGAGTTTTATAAAGAAGTTCTAGTTCCAGGAACTGCGGATGAGTTTAATGAACAATTAGCAAAAGCAGGGCGAGTAGCAGATTTCTTAGAATTAGGAGAATTATTTGCTAAAGATGCTTTATTAAGAGAAGAATCAGCGGGTGGTCATTTTAGAGAAGAGTATCAAACACCAGAAGGAGAAGCTATGCGCCGAAAAGAATTTCAATTTGTATCTGCTTGGGAGTATAAAGGAGAACCAAAGGATGCTGTATTACATGAAGAAGTATTGGAATACAACAATATAGAGGTAAAAGAAAGATCATATAAATAATAAGGTTAGATGAATTTAACGTTAAAAATTTGGCGTCAGAAAAACGCAAACGATAAAGGAAAGATGGTAGATTATCAAGTCTCTGATATATCTCCAGACATGTCTTTTCTTGAAATGTTAGATGTATTAAATAACGAATTAATTGAAAAAGGAGATTCTCCAGTTGCTTTTGATCATGATTGTAGAGAAGGGATATGCGGTATGTGTTCTCTATATATCAATGGTGAAGCTCATGGCCCTGGCAGGAAAATAACGACCTGTCAACTACATATGCGTATGTTTAAGGATGGTGACACTATTTATATAGAGCCATTTAGAGCAAAAGCATTTCCCGTAATAAAAGACCTTGTAATTGATAGAGGCGCTTTCGATAGAGTACAATATGCAGGAGGTTTTATTTCTGTAAATACTTCAGGAAATACACAAGATGCAAATTCAATTCCGATTTCTAAACATGCTGCGGATGAAGCTATGGATGCTGCAACTTGTATCGGTTGCGGAGCCTGTGTAGCTACATGTAAAAACTCCTCAGCAATGTTATTTGTTGGCGCAAAAGTTTCGCAATATGCATTATTACCTCAAGGTAAAGTTGAAGCAACAGATCGAGTATTGAATATGATACATCAAATGGATGCCGAAGGTTTTGGGAACTGCACAAACACTGGAGCTTGTGAAATAGAATGCCCTAAAGGAATTTCTTTAGAGAATATTGCTCGAATGAATAGGGAATATTTAAAAGCGAGTTTGAAAGGATAGGTTTATTTCTTTTAAATACTAATAATTTATTTAAACAGATCTTAGCCCAATTAGATAGCTATAATTGATGATTTTTTGCAAATTATAAAAAAGCTAATTTATTTTTGTTTATTACAACAGTAAAATTACTTTTATAAAATGATTTCAAAATTACCTAATATAACTACTTCCATTTTTACTGTTATGAGTAAAATGGCTTCCGATTATAACGCATTAAATCTCTCACAAGGTTTTCCAAATTTTAAGAGTGATTCTTATTTAATTGAGCTTGTTAATAAAGCGATGGCAGAAGGTTATAATCAATATGCGCCAATGTCGGGATATTTAGAATTAAGAGAAACAATTTGCGATAAAACAAAATTGTTACACTCAAAAAAGTACAACTCTGACACTGAAATAACAATAACAGCAGGCGCTACTCAAGCCATTTTTACAGCAATTGCAACGGTTATAAATAAAGATGATGAAGCCATTATTTTTACTCCCGCATACGATTGTTATAGTCCTGCAATTGAGTTATTTGGAGGAATAACAATTCCGGTTCAATTAAAAGCACCTTTTTTTAAACCCAATTGGGAAAAAGTAGAAGATAAAATTACTCATAAAACAAAACTTATCATTGTAAATACTCCACACAATCCTAGTGGTATGATTTTTTCGGAAGGCGATATGCTTTACTTGCAAATTCTAGCAGAAAAATACAATTTAATAGTTATTAGCGATGAGGTTTATGAACATATTATTTTTGACGGCCTTATTCATCATAGTGCATCAAAATTTTCAGAATTAGCTTCAAGGAGTTTTATAATTGGATCGTTTGGAAAAACGTTTCATAATACCGGATGGAAAATAGGGTATTGTTTAGCTCCAGAAAACCTGATGAATGAATTTAAAAAAATTCATCAGTACAATGTGTTTAGTGTTAATACTCCAGTACAAAAAGCCCTGGCTGAATATTTAGAGACAGCAGCACACTATTTAAGCCTTTCTAGTTTTTACCAACAGAAAAGAGATGTTTTTTTAGAATTAATAAAGGATTCGAAGTTTAAAATTATTCCTTCAAAAGGTACGTATTTTCAAATGTTAGATTTTTCTGATATTTCAAATGAAAGTGACTTTGTTTTTGCTGAAAGATTAACAAAGGATTATAAAATAGCCACCATACCAACTTCAGGTTTTAATGAAAATCAAGAAGATTTTAAACAAATTAGAGTTTGTTTTGCAAAAACTGAAGAAACACTAATCTCAGCAGCAAAAATTATTAATACTATATAACTATTGCTTTTTTAAATGAATTAATTTCATCAATCATATACTGAGCTTGTCGATTGAAACTATAAAACAACAATAATTTTAGACCCATGAAAGAAGTATTAAAAATTTCTATTATTCAATCAGATTTATTTTGGGAAAATCCAGCTGCAAATCGTTTGATGTTTTCTGAAAAAATTAGCCAAATTTCAGAACAAACAGATCTTATTATTCTTCCAGAAATGTTTACAACAGGTTTTACAATGAATGCTATGAAACTTGCTGAATTAGAAAATGGGGAAACACTTATTTGGATGAAGAATCAGGCTCTAAAAATGAATTGTGCAATCACGGGAAGCTTAATAATATCTAAAAATAATTTTTTTTACAACAGATTGTTTTTTGTTTTCCCTTCTGGAGATTATAAAATATATGATAAACGACACACCTTTACTTTGGCAGGAGAACAACATACGTTTGCTTCAGGTAACCAACGATTGATTGTGGATTTATTAGGATGGAAAATTTGTCCTTTAATTTGTTATGATTTACGTTTTCCAATTTGGGCTCGAAATACCGAAAATTACGATATACTTCTTTATGTTGCAAACTGGCCAGAAAGAAGAATTGCTGCTTGGGATACTTTATTAAAAGCGCGTTCAATCGAAAATATGGCTTATTGTATTGGTGTTAATAGAACAGGAAAAGACGGAAATAAACATCGATATATCGGACATTCTGCAGTTTACAATGTGTTAGGAGAACAGATTTCGACTCTTAATAATGAAGGTGATTTCACCGAAACTATGGAACTAAAAAAATCGCATATTGAACTCAATAGAGAACATCTTCAGTTTTTAAATGACCGAGATGAATTTACTCTAAATTAAAGGTTTCTACTAAACTCCAATTAGGTCGGATTTCAATTTTTTTAGGGTAATATAAGACTGTTTCTGGCTGTATTTTTTTAAGATAACTTCCAGTATCCCAACGTTTGTTTTTGTTTTCATCGTAGATAATACGAATGTAATATTCTCCTGGGTTTAAATATTCAAATAAAATGGTTTCATCGCCTGTATAGTATTTTTCTTGAATAACTTCATACTTGGTATTCACTAGTTGAACAAGTATAGGTAATTGTTTAGGTTCGCTTAAAACCAAATTTAGTGTTCCATAATCTGAATTATCTTTGGTCCTAACCCTAACATTAATTGTATCGTTTGTTTGTTCAAAAAAGTCGATAAATGCTCCAGGTAATAATTGAATCGCATAGGATTCTGTTGTTTTTATATCAAAATTTAAAAAGGCTGTATTGAACCGATAATCAATAACTCCTTTAAAAGGGATTATAGCAGAATCCTTATTGATTATGGTTACTTTTTCAGAATTAAATAATGTTAAAGGAGTGGTAGCAGAAAATTTAAGGGTATCCCTCGGAGTTAAAACTCCAGCATTTATAGGTTTTACTAACAATGTGTCAACAAATAAATCACGCATTTTAGTTACTACAGTATCTAAATTATTTTTATTTTTTAATGTAAATATTAATGAATCATTTTCTACGAAAGGTTTAAACCAATAATGTAGGGTATCAGATTTTAAATCTTTATAGCTTGTAGATTCAAAATCTTTTGGTACTGATGACTTTAATTCAATCTTTAAATTTTTAGCATCTCCACTATAACCAAATATGATGTGATTTTTACTTTCATGTTTAGGTTTTTTGATTGTATAGCTTTCTGGTTCTTTAAATGTATTAATTGTAAAAGAGCTATCAATAGGCAGGCTAATCATTCCCTCTAAAAAGCCTATTTTATCATATTTTGGTTGAAAGATATAATCATTTGTTTTGTCCTTCAAAGCAATTAAAAAATAGGTTCCTTCTTTTAAATTAGTAAGTTCAAATTCTTCACTTTCCTCTTTTGTAGTTGTGATGTAAGTTGGTTTTTCAAAATAAATTACAGAATCATTAAAGGCTTCATTTACCTCGTATAGCATGACTGTTGTTGTGCCTTCAGGATTTAACAGGAGAGGATCTTTAACGGTTCCTTTTAAATTTAAGCTATCAATAAAATCTCCAGTAGAAAAGATATATTTAAAATATTTCAAAACATTTCCCTCGGTATAGTCAACAATACTTTTTCCAAAATTAAATGAGTAAGTAGTATTTTTTTTTAGGGTATCTTTAATGTTTATTTTAATAAATTTCCCAGTACTTAATGGGCTTATTTCTGGTTGATACTTTAAGGGGGGAGAAATAATTAACTCTTTATTAATATCTATTAGCTTGATGTATTCGTCAAAATAGATTTTAATTTCATCATCAGTAAAGTTAATACTATAATTTTCTGGCTTGTATTTTATAATAATTGGTGGAATTGAATCTTTTGATCCACCGGAAGGATTCCCTCTTTTTGCACAATTAACAAATGTTAGTACAACAAAAAATAAGATAGCAAAATAAAATATGCGACGCATCATGATCACAAAAATAAACAAAATAGTTAAGCGATGGCTATGGTTGCAATACTAAGTTTCACGTGCTCGCTTTTAAATATTTGTAGCGCACATTTTTCTATTGTTGCACCAGTTGTAATAATATCATCAACTAATAAAATATGTTTGTCATTTATTAAATGAGGATGTTTTATTTTAAATATCTCTTCAGTTTGAAAACGTAAAAATCGTTGTTTAAATACTTGAGAATCAGTTTTAGATTCTTTTGTTAAAATAGTATCAACATATGGAACTTGTAAAGCTTTAGCTATTTCAAACCCAAACCCCTCCACTTGATTATAGCCCCTTTTTTTTAATTTTTGTTTATGTAAAGGGACAGGAATTACCATTTCAATATTTTGATAATCTTTATGAATTGCCAATTCTGCTCCAAGCCATTTTCCAAAAAAGGAACTTATATGTTGCTGACCCTTATATTTTAAATTGTGAAGTAATTCTTGTGTAATTCCTCTTTTTTGAAATTTAATAATAGCTGTTGCATTTTCCACTAAAAATTTTCCATAGAATAGTTGTTTCATACTTCCATCTTTTGTGTTGTGATGACTAATAATTGGGAGGCTATGTCTGCATTGTGTGCAAATAACCTCTTCCCTTTTTAATAAAATAGTCTTACATCCACCGCAAACTTTTGGAAATAAAAGATTTAACATAAAATATATTATTTTTTATTTTTTATCGTTATTTAATTGAACACTTAAAATAATAACCATGGATACAGAAGAAAGTAATAATAAGTTTAAAATAATTGTAGGGATATTAACACTATTATTAATAGTGTTGGCTGTTTATACAGTAACTTTATTTAATGAAAATAAAGATACAGTAACTATTTTACAAGACCAAAAATCTAATATTGAATCAGAATTACAAGAATTAATTGCAAATTATGATGAAGTAATTCAGGACAATAAAATTAAAGATAAAGACCTTCTAGAAGCAAGAGAGCGAATAGAAGTATTGCTTAATTCTGTGAAAGATTCAAAAGCAAATGTCGCTTTGATACGTCGTTACAAATCCGAAATTGGAAAATTAAAAGATGAAAGAACATTTTTATTTAAAAAAGCAGATAGTTTAATTGCTGTTAATAAACTGATAGTTGCTGAAAGAGATAATGCATTTTTAGAATTAGATGAGACGATAAAAGCAGTGGATTCGGTTTCTGCAGAAAATCAAGCAATGGCAGATAAGATTAAATTAGGTGCCGTAGTTCGTGCAATAGATTTAAATGGTGCTGGAGTTATTGTTAGGAAGAGCGGTAAAATTATAGATACTCAACGCTCAAAAAGAGCAGATAAAATTAGAGCTTGTTTTGCACTTACTCCAAATGCTATTGCAGAAAAAGGAGATCGCATGCTTTATATTCAAGTAATCAATCCAAAAAATAATTTATTAGGTAAAAAAGAGGTTTTAGAGTTTGAAAATGGAACTTTAAATTACAGTACTTCAATAAAAGTATTTTATGAAAATGAAGAGCTAGATGTATGTTCTATGGTAGCTGCAAATAAAGATGATCTATTAGAAGGGTTGTATACAATTAATGTTTTTGATGGAGCAAAACTAATCGCAACTTCAAAAATGACATTGAAATAAAATTTTAATATTAAATAATCGAAACCGTTACGAGCTAATCGTAACGGTTTTTTTATTTTTGCACTATGGCAAATGAAGATTTATTTAAAAAAGTAATATCACATGCAAAAGAATATGGTTACATATTTCAATCAAGTGAAATTTATGACGGCCTCAGTGCTGTTTACGACTATGCCCAAAATGGGGTAGAATTAAAAAAGAACATTCGTGAATATTGGTGGCGAAGTATGGTGTTTATGCATCAAAATATTGTCGGCATAGATGCTGCAATATTAATGCATCCAACTACTTGGAAAGCTTCTGGACATGTTGATGCCTTTAACGATCCCTTAATAGATAACAAAGATTCTAAAAAGAGATATCGAGCAGATGTTTTAATAGAAGATTATTGTGAAAAATTAAATATTAAAGCTCAAAAAGAAATCACAAAAGCAAAAAAACGTTTTGGTGATAGTTTTAATGAAGAGGAATTTATAGCTACAAACCCAAGAGTTGTAAAGTATAAATTACAACAAAAGGAGGTACTACAACGAATGGCGAGATCTTTAGAAAATGAAGATTTATCTGATGTTAAGCTTTTAATCGAGGAATTAGGAATTGCAGACCCATTGTCAGGTTCTAAAAATTGGACCGATGTAAAGCAATTTAATCTTATGTTTGGAACTAAACTAGGAGCTTCTGCGGAAAGTGCGATGGATTTATACCTTCGTCCAGAAACAGCTCAAGGAATATTTGTAAACTTCTTAAATGTTCAAAAATCGGGGAGGATGAAAATTCCTTTTGGAATTGCCCAAACAGGTAAGGCATTTAGAAATGAAATAGTTGCAAGACAATTCATATTTAGGATGCGAGAGTTCGAGCAAATGGAGATGCAGTTCTTTGTGAAGCCAGGAGAGGAAATGAAATGGTATGAGTACTGGAAAGAAACAAGGCTTAATTGGCATTTATCCTTAGGTCTAGGAGAAGAAAACTATCGTTTTCATGACCACGAAAAAATGGCACATTATGCAAATGCTGCTACCGATATAGAATTTAATTTTCCATTTGGTTTTAAAGAATTAGAAGGTATTCATTCTCGTACCGACTTCGATTTAAAGGCTCATGAAGCGCATTCGGGTAAAAAACTTCAATTTTTTGATCATGAAACAAACAAAAATTATACGCCTTATGTAGTTGAAACTTCTATAGGTTTGGACAGGATGTTTTTAGCAATTTTTAGTAATTCTCTTAAAACGGAAGTATTAGAAGATGGAAGTTCTAGAGTGGTATTAAAATTACCCGAGATTCTTTCGCCCGTAAAAGCTGCTGTTTTTCCATTGGTTAAAAAAGATGGATTACAAGAAATCGCACAAAATATAGTAAGTGATTTAAAATGGGACTACAATGTTGTGTACGACGAAAAAGATGCGGTAGGAAAACGTTATAGGCGTCAAGATGCTGCAGGAACTCCATTTTGTATTACTGTAGACCATCAAACAAAAGAAGATGATACAGTTACTATTCGTCATCGAGATACCATGAAGCAAGAACGCATTTTGATTTCTGAAATATCCTATAAAATTAAAAAATCAATTTCTTATAAAGATTGGTTAAGCTAATTTTATTAAGTAATTATTATAAAAAACCTGTCAAATATTAATTGACAGGTTTTTTATTTTATTAATATATTCACTTGTTTTTAACTATTTCAATAATACTAATTGGGTTTGCCTTTTCACAACGATTCATCATCATCAAACCAGCAAATTTAAACCAAATATTTTCACCTTCATTTATTTCTATATTCTCTAAATTAATTGGATCTAAAAAATAAGGAGCATCTTTTCCTTGAACCTTTATGGTAATAGGACAGTCTCCCTCTATTTTAGAAATGACAACAGTTCCTTTTGTAAATCCTGCCTCCATCATTTTTTCTTTAACTGTTTGTACTTTATCTTCAGAACTAGCTTTAATAGAATTATTTGTGCTGCTGCAAGAGAATAATAATATTGAGAATAATAGTATTAGAATATTTACTGCTTTCATAACTGATGATTTTATCATCTTTAAAAACACAATAATTATGCCATTTTAAGATAAAAATTAATTAGTTTTATTTTGCAACTTATTGGTTTTAAGTATTTTATATTATTTAGTAGTGTGTAATTAAGTTTAGTTGTTATATATTTACAAAAAAAATTTAGTTTAATATAAATTCCTTTTACCATGCCCTTCAAAAATATTTTTTTATCATTTTTTTTAGTGCTAATTACTTCTAATGTAATTGCTCAAAAAACAATACCTAATGTAGCTATGCAAGCTAATACTTCAGTTGAGGTGACTCCTGAGTATATTCCTTCAATAGCTTCTAGATTAGCAGATTTCCCACCTTTTGTTGATGTTGTCAAAGAGGCAGCTGATAAAAGATCTTTAGGGAATACCGTTATTATTGGAAAAGATCGTCAAACTAAAGATGATTATTTTTTAAGAAATAGGCATGAATCATCACAAAGTATTCAAGTCGCTCCACCAATTGTAGTGTTTGATGCTTATCAATCTGGTTCTACACCCTCAGACCCATCAATGGCAATTGGTCCAAATCATGTGTTTGTAGTATTTAATACAGGTTTCTCTATATACGATAAATCTGGAAATATAATGGTAGGTCCTTTATCCCCCAATCCTGCTATTTTCCCTAGTTCTGGTTGTTGTGATTTAACAGCTTCTTACGATGCAGCTGCAGAAAGATGGGTAGTTTCTTTTCTTGGGAATGGTGCGCAGGTAGCAGTTTCTGATGGTCCAGATCCAATCAATGATGGCTGGTATAATTATAATATTTCAGCAATCAACGATTATCAAAAGCTTTCTGTCTGGAGTGATGGTTATTATATGACGGATAATACCTCTAGTACAAACAGAGTCTGGGCTATGGAAAGAGAAGAAATGTTAGCTGGGAATACAGCACAAATACTTGGTTTCAATTTACCAGGTATTCAAACAAGTGGATTTTACAGTCCACAAGCTTTAAATGTGAGTGACGACAGCATGCCAGCAGCTGGTGGAGCAACCTTTCTTTATCTTCAAGACGATGCTTGGGGAGGTGTTTCTTCTGATCACGTAAAATTATGGACTTTAGACATGGATTGGTCAGCTGGAAATGGAACAATGAATGCTGCTGTAGAAATTCCTGCAACAGAATTTATATCTGTTTTTGATGGAGGAAGTTTTTCAAATCTAACCCAACCAGGAGGAGGTTCAGCTGTTGATGCTTTGCAAGCAACTATTATGAATCAAGCTCAATTTAGGAAATTTGGAACTCATAATTCAGCATTATTTAACTTCGTAATTGATATGGATGCTTCAGGTGGAGAGTTAGCCGGTATACGATGGTTTGAATTAAGACAAGATGGGGATAATGAACCTTGGTCAGTATACCAAGAAGGAACATATTCTGCACCAGATGGAAGGCATGCCTGGCACGGAAGTATGATTATGGATGCGGTAGGTAATATTGCAATGGGTTATACCTCTATGGCTGGACCTACAACTCCAAATCCAACAGACTTTAGAATAAGTTCTTATTATACGGGTAGATTTGATGGAGATGCCAATAGTGTTATGACGGTTAATGAAGAATTAATTGCTGCAGGTAATGCAAATATTCCAAGTACACGGTATGGTGATTATGGAAAAATGGATATAGATCCCTCAGATGATACGACTTTTTGGTTTATTAATGAGTATCAAAATAGTGGTCGTAAAGGAGTTGTTGGTGCATTTCAATTAGTTCCGCCACTACCTAATGATATAGGTGTAAATGGAATCCCAAATCCAAACACAGGTATTTTAACCGAAACAGAAACTATTGAAGTATCTATAAGAAACTTTGGTGTTAACGATTTAACTGATCCAGAAGTGCAATACAGTATAGATGGAAACGCACCAATTATCGAAAATTATTCAGGCACTATTGCTGCAGGTGAATCAGATTTGTATACTTTTATTACCCAAGCAGATTTATCTGAACCTGGAAATCATACGATAGTATCAAGAACAAATTTAGATGAAGATTCAAACCCAGCAAATGATGAAACAACAAAAACAATATTCAATGGGACTGTTTATTGTAACCCTGTAGCTGATTGTTCATTTGGTGATGGTTTTACAAATATTACTGTTTCGGAAATTAATAATGATTCTGGTTGTGAAGGTTATGCCGATTTCACAAACTTGGTTGCAACAGTAGAACCTGGAGAATCATATGATTTAACTGTTACTACAGGTTGGGGTGATCAACATGTAAAGGCTTGGATAGACTTTAACGATGACGGAACATTTTCAAATGATGAAGTAGTAGTTTCTAATTTTATAATTGCGCCAGGCCAAGGTAGTGGTTCATATACTGATACAGCAATTTTAACAGTACCTGCTAACATACCAGCTGGTCAATCTCATAGATTGCGATTTAAATCTAACTGGCAAGCACCAGTTCCTAATGATGCTTGTGAACTCACACAATATGGAGAAACGGAAGATTATACTGCAAATTTGGGTATATTAAGTGTTGAAGATCTTTCAATCTCTAATGCAGAATTTACAGTAGTTAGCTTAGCAAATAATCAATTTGATATTACTTTAACAACTGAGTTTGATGGTTTGGCATCAATAACCATATACAATGTTTTAGGTCAAACTTTAGCATATAATAACTTAGAGAAACAAGGAAATAACTATGTTTATCGTTTAGATATGTCTTATGCTGATGCAGGGGTCTACTTAATTAAAATGGGAGATAACGCTTCAAAAACATATAAGACCTCAAAGATTATCGTTAGGTAATTATATAGCTTATCATTGCATAAGAGAAGAGCGGACTTGGTCCGTTCTTTTTTTTCTTTTTTTTTAAAAATAAGCTCTCAATTGAACACTACCCGTATGAACAGCTTTAAAAGTTTCACTCTTTCTTCCAAAATAAGATAAGTTTATATCTAAAAACTTGGTAATCCTTTTTTGCATTAATAACCGCCACGTTAAATTAATATTAGGTTGTAAGCCTTCTAACATTTGATAAGCTACAGGTGAATAAGCATTGCCAATAAAAGAATTATTTATATAATTAAACTCACCGTTTATGGATATTTTTTGAGCATTGGAATAGGCAAAAGAAACTCCAATTTTTTGTTGAGTCAATAACTCGAAATTACTAAGTAGATTTTCTTTGTTTAAGTATTGATAAAAAACATCAAACCGTGTTTGTGAATTAAATAAATATGAAATTTTAGGGTTTATTTCGTAGGTGTTCAGTGTATAATTTCTACTTTGAAAATTTTGAGTTAGACTTTTATTTTCTCCCAAAGCTCCTGTTAAATTTAGCAGCCAATTTTCGCGAAATTTATGGTTAAAATTAAGCTGATGACTCTTTAATTTAACTTCTGCTAAACCTATGGATAAAAAATTTCTATTTGCAGTTAAAATGAAGGTGTAGTTAGTCGTAAACTTTTGTTTTCCTCTATTATAGAACAATGCATTCCTAAAATTACTTACCGATGATAATTCCTCAAGGCCATAATTTTCAAATGGATTTATAATAAACACATCGTTTTTTCTTCTTATTTTTTTGTCAATTAAAAATGAAGTTTGATTGTAAAAATGAGAAATAACTTTTTTAAAATCATTTCTTGTTGACCATTGTTGTGGATTTAAAGTTAACGTTTGACTGATCTTAGTTTGACTTATTTTTACAAATATTTGATTGGGTAATAGTATTCTAATATATTCTGCTTCGTCTTGAAATTGAGCAACTTCAAATTCTTCTAAATCCTGTATTCCATTATTATTATAATCGTACCAAGTATAAATTCCTTCTCCAGGTGCTACTTTAACATAGGTAAACTCTTGTTGCGGTAAAACACCATTGTTGGTTTGTAAAGCAGTATTTAAACGGATGCTATTTTTTAAAAATGATTGGTTGTAAAGCAATCTGGAGTTTAATGATTTTTCACCTTCATTAAACTCATCTTGGTCTTTTAAAATTCTATAATTCGCAAACACAGATAATTGTGAGTTGGGTTTATTTAAGATTTTCGATTTTAAATAAACATCATTGGAAGTAGAGACTTTTGTCAATTCTGAATTTCGGAGACTGTCATTCACTCGATAGCGATAACCAACTTCAGCAAAAACTTTAGTACTATCCCCCAATCCTGTAAAAAACTCATAGGCATTAAATTTTTGACTTACTGGAGTTAAACTGTCATTAATAGCAGCTCGAACTTGATTGTCTTCTATTGCTAATTTTCCTCCAAGCCACGATTTCTTGAATGAATAGCTAGCAACATTATGTGTTCTGAAAAATTTTGAATTTAATTCGGACCCTTTACTTTGCAGGGTACTTCCATTGCTTACTAAATTTAATTTTCCAAAGTGTAAATTGAAATTTAAAACATTTCTATTTCCTGAAAAGTTTTCTGAATAATCTAAATTTTGAAATTCAAACTTAAAGTTTCCAATTTTAGAATCTACATACTCCAACCCTCCAATTGTAAAACGTTGATCACCCAACGGATTTGTTAAATTCCAATTTCTATTAAATTCAACAGCATACAGTCGTTCTATGGTTCTAAAATCTTCATTAATTAGGTTGATAGAAGCAAAAGCATCTAATTTTTTAGTTTCAGGTGTTTTTAAAATGGTTTGTTTGATGTTTAATTCACCAGCAAAACCATTATTATTACCATTATCTATATTCGAAAACAGATTAAGATCATTAACACTTCCAGCTACTTCGAAAGCAATCGTTGTTTTTTCAGTAGGGTGGTATGCTCCATTTACTCCTCCAACTTGTATTTTTGTGGGAGGAGTTAGTTGTATCACAGGGCCGTAATTTCCTTGTAATTCCCCGTCAATAGGTTCAATGTATTCAAAAATTCTATTGATAGCATTAATATCACTAACAATATAGTTGCCCAATCCATTTCCTAATAATGTAAACCGAACACTGTACAATTCATCTTCTGCAATATTTGAAAATACAAAAGCTTCCACACCATTTATATCAACTTTTTTATATAATATTTTGTTTTCAGAATAAGTATCTGGTATTGCTGAAGGAGCAATCATTTCAGAGGTGTTATCTCCTGCATCCCTTAAAATAGTCACTTGTTCTTCTGTTAAGCTTTGTTGTAAAGGTTGGTTTTTAGCATCACTTTCAGAATAGACATAAGCACCAATATCCAGTTTTTCACTGGTATAATTCCCTCCTCCAAAACCTATAAAACGAGTGTAATTTCGGTCCGTATATTGATATTCAACACGAATTCTCATATTTGCCGTAATTGGATAGGTAGTGTTAAATTTAACTTCACCTGCATTATAATCAATTACATAATCTTCACTTTCTCCTCTAGATAGCAAAAGTCCATTTACATAAACACGTTCACTACCAGAGACTATTAAAATATAAAGTTCTCCATTTGGACCCACTAGTTTATAAGGTCCTTGATTTCCTTCTTGTCCAACAAAATCACTGCTTGAAAATACACCACGGACTAATGCTCCAGAAGCAAAAACAGAAGTTTTTGCTCCAGATTCATGGTTGATGGTTCCTCCTAAAGAAATACCTTGAACCTTTTTAGTAAAATTTCCAAAATAACTTTTAGTATTCACTAAATCGACATCACCAGCTCTAATATTCCAATTGTCACTGTAAAGCTCTATAAATAGTTGATCAAACTCCTCTAAACTTTGAGAATACCCTGCTTCTTGTGAAGGAATATTAGAGTCTTGAATAGAAGCTCTAATCGATACTTTATCACTAAGGTTCCCTGAGATTTGAAGATTCAATTCAGAATTTACAACAGCATTTTGATTGTTTCCAACTGTAATACCCCTTGAAATACTTCCTAAAGTATTAAGGCCGTCAAATGGTTTAAATTGATTTTTATTACTGGTCTCTTGAAGTGAATATAATTTATTAATACTATTGCTTTTTCGAACTATCACATTAGAATCTAGAACAAAATAATCTTTTGTCAAATATTCTGGATACCTCAAATAATTGATGGTCAAAGTGTCATTTTTAGTAACAATGCTTTTTGGAAGAATTAAAAGGCTTTTACCAAAATCAACTTGATATTTACTAGCCTCGATAATAATTCCTTTTTTATCAATTATTTGAAAACGAATGGGATTTATACTTACACTATCTATTTGTATCGTATCATTAATTGCAACTTTTCTACTTTGAAAATTGCTAGGGAAGTCTTGCGCAAAAGTTACGTTTAGAAACAAACCAAAAAATAAAATTAGAAACAACTTCATAAGTGCATTCGCAATAGGTAGAAATATAGTTATTATTAAACTAAAATATGAGTGATTTATTTTGTAAAATTTATTGATAATAATTTCCTAAATATACCTTGTAAAGGTACAATGTTAATTAAATTAGTGCCTGTTATTAAAAATAGAATTCATGAAGATAATTTCTTATAATGTAAATGGTATTAGAGCGGCAATGAAAAAAGGTTTTGCTGAATGGTTGCAACAAGCAAATCCAGATATTATTTGCCTTCAAGAGATTAAAGCTTTAGAAGAACAAGTAGATATAGAAGCTATTAAAAATGCAGGATACCCCTATAGATATTGGTTTAGTGCGCAAAAAAAAGGGTATAGTGGAGTTGCTATTTTTTGTAAAGAAAAACCCAATCATATTGAATATGGAACTGGAATTGAAAGCATGGATTTTGAGGGCAGAAATCTTCGCATAGATTACGATGAAGTTTCCATTATGAGTTTATACCTTCCAAGTGGCACTAATAATGCCCGCTTAGAATTTAAATTAAATTTTATGGCAGCGTTTCAGAAATATGTAAATGAATTAAAAAAAGACATTCCTAATCTAGTTATTTGTGGAGACTATAACATTTGTCATCAAGCCATCGATATTCATAATCCAGTTGCTAATAAAAACTCATCTGGATTTTTACCGGTGGAGAGAGCATGGATTGGAAACTTTATAGCTAGTGGTTTTATAGATTCCTTTAGACATCTAAACAAAGAACCACATCATTATACTTGGTGGAGTTACCGAGCAAACTCAAGAGCTAATAATAAAGGATGGCGTATCGATTACCATATGGTTTCAAAACCATTACAAGAAAATATAAAACGAGCCGTTATACTACCGGAAGCTAAACATAGCGATCATTGTCCTTTGATGGTAGAATTAGATTTTAATTAAAAATAATATGATAAAAAAAATCACACTCGGAATAGCATTAATTTCATTGATGACTTCTTGTGTTTCATCAAAAATATATGAAGATTTACAGAGTAAATACGATCTCTTAAAAGAAGAAAATAAATCCTTGCTTTCTCAATTAAATGAAGAAGGTAATAATGAGAATAGTTACTCGGTAAAAAGTCTTCAAAATGAAGTAGAGAAACTGAAGGCTGAAAAAAGTCGATTGGCAATGGATTTAGCAGCTTATAAATCTAGTTATGATCGTTTAAAAGATTCCTACGATGCATTAGAAGCAAATAGCTCTACAAAATTAACTGAGAATTTAGAACTCAATAGAAATTTATTGACCCAGTTAGAAGATAAAGAAAAAGCCTTGGCATTAGAAAGTGCTCGATTGGCACAATTGCAAAAAGAGCTAGAGGAACGCTCTCAACGAGTGGAAGAATTAGAGGGAATAATTAGTACTAAAGATGCTCAAATGACCACATTAAAAGATGCGATATCGGCAGCACTTACTAATTTTGAAGGCAATGGATTAACCGTAGAGCAACGCGATGGAAAAGTGTATGTTTCTATGGAAAATAAATTATTGTTTGAAAGTGGATCTTGGGCAGTAAATACCAGAGGACGAGAAGCAGTAGTACAATTAGGAAAAGTACTGGCTGATAATCCTGAAATAGCTGTATTAATTGAAGGTCATACCGATACTATAGTCTATTCCGGGAATGGAAATATTTCAAATAACTGGGATTTATCTACCAAAAGAGCGACTGCAATTGTAGGTATTTTAACTGAGAATCATAAAATTTTAAAAGAAAATCTGACCGCAGCAGGAAGAGGAGAGTTTTCTCCAATTGCAACTAATAGCACTTCAGAAGGAAGGTCAAAAAACAGAAGAATTGAAGTGATTTTAACCCCGAAATTAGACGAGATTTCTAAATTATTAAATGACTTTTAATTGTTTTTTTAAAACCAACTATGAAATACACCCACCTACCTAATACCGATATAAAAGTTAGTAAAATTTGCCTAGGTTCTATGACCTGGGGTGAACAAAACACCGAAGCAGAAGGGCATGCGCAATTGGATTATGCTCTTGAAAAAGGTGTTAATTTTATAGATACTGCCGAAATGTATTCGGTGCCAGGAAATCCTAAAACACAAGGAAGTACAGAGTCTATAATAGGTACGTGGTTAGCAAAAAATAACAACAGAGATCAGGTTGTGTTGGCATCAAAAATTACGGGACCGCTTCGTTTTTTTGAGCACATTCGTAAAAATTTAAATTTTAGTAAAGAAGCCTTGAACGATGCTTTGACTAAAAGTTTAAAACGATTACAAACCGATTATTTAGACTTGTACCAATTGCATTGGCCAGAACGTGGAGTAAATGTTTTTGGAGTAAGAGATTATACTCATAATGCCGAATGGGAAGACAATATCGCTCAGGTTTTAGAAGCCCTAGGATCCTTTGTAAAAGAAGGGAAAATTAGACAAATAGGATTGTCTAACGAAACTCCTTGGGGTTTGATGCGTTATTGCGAAGAAGCCAAAAAAGGAGCTAAAAAAATGATTACCGTTCAAAACGCATACAACCTTTTAAATAGAAGAGATGAAATTGGGTTGTCTGAGGTTTTATTAAGAGAAGAAGTGGGTTATTTAGCCTATTCACCATTGGCTTTTGGAGTGCTGGCCGGTAAATATTTAAACAATAACAAACCTGAAAATTCACGAGTAACACTCTTTCCAAATTACAGTCGCTACAGTAGTGAGCAGTCTAATAAGGCAACAATGTTGTATAACGAAATTGCTAAAAAAAATGGGATAAGCCTAACCCAAATGGCCTTGGCTTTTGTAACACAACAACCCTTTATGACTTCTAATATCATAGGAGCTACTACTATGAATCAATTAAAAGAAAATATTGATAGTATTCATCTTACACTTTCTGATGAAATAATGATCGCGATTAATGCAGTTCATGCTCAAATTCCCAATCCAGCTCCTTAAAAAATTAGCTAAATAAATACTTCACTACATCATGGACCTTTGCCACTTTTATAATATTAATTTGATAATTGTTTTTTGGAATTTTACAGTATTTAGAGATAACGATAGATTTAAAACCTAATTTATCTGCTTCGGTAATGCGTTGCTCGACTCTGGTAACGGGTCTTACTTCTCCTGCCAAACCAATCTCGGCGGCAAAACACATCGATTTATCTATCGATATGTCAATATTAGAGGATAATACCGCGGCAACTACTGCTAAATCGATGGCAGGGTCATCTACTGTAATTCCTCCGGTAACATTTAAAAATACATCTTTAGCTCCCAATTTAAAACCAGCACGTTTTTCAAGAACTGCTAATAACATATTGAGTCGTTTGGCATTATAACCAGTGGCACTACGTTGAGGTGTCCCATAAACTGCTGTACTTACAAGCGCCTGTATTTCGATCATTAAAGGGCGCATCCCTTCTAAGGTTGCAGAAATTGCGGTTCCGCTAAGGTCTTCTTCATTTTTTGAAATCAGTATCTCCGAAGGATTGCTAACTTCTCGCAATCCGTTTCCTTGCATTTCGTATATTCCCAGTTCGTTGGTAGATCCAAATCGGTTTTTTTGAGAACGTAAAATACGATATACGTGGTTTCGGTCACCTTCAAACTGCAAAACGGTATCGACCATATGTTCCAAAATCTTAGGACCTGCTATATTTCCATCTTTGGTGATATGACCAATTAAAATAACAGGTGTATGAGTTTCTTTAGCAAATTTGATGAGCTCTGTAGTCGTTTCTCTTATTTGCGAAATGCTTCCGGGACTGCTTTCTATATAATCGGTATGCAGTGTTTGTATGGAATCAATCACCACAATATCAGGGTTCAATTCTGCTATTTGAGAAAATATATTTTGAGTTTTGGTTTCGGTTAAAATATAGCAGTTTTCAGAATCTGGATGAATTCGTTCGGCACGCATTTTAATTTGTTGTGCACTTTCTTCGCCCGAAACATACAATGTTTTATAAGGTAATTTCAATGCGATTTGAAGCATTAAAGTACTTTTACCAATTCCGGGCTCTCCACCTAATAAGGTTAATGAACCGGGAACAATCCCACCACCTAATACTCTGTTTAATTCGTTGTTTTTAGTGTTGAGTCTCGCTTCAGAAGTAGTGGAGATATCTTTTACTTTTTGAGACTTCGAAACTCGTTTCGATTTGGTTTCAGAAACTTTCCAGCTTACTTTTTCTGCTTTTTGGATCACTTCTTCAGCAATCGTATTCCATTCTTTACAAGCGGAACATTGTCCTTGCCATTTCGAAAAGGAACTGCCACAATTCTGACAGAAAAAGGATGTTTTTACTTTTGCCATATACAGGAATAAAAATACTAATATTCTTGAGATTTAACTTTTCGGCACAGAAAAGTAGTTAACAATTATCAGTTTCCTTGGGGAAATTTTTTAGGGTCCAATATGCTCCCCAAAAAAAATTTAAATAATAAAAAGAGAACAGTAGTAAAGAGCAGATTTCTAGAACTTAATTGTAGTTCCTAGAACTACTCTAGCTACTTCAAATTCAAAATCATACAATGGAGTAATCCAAAGAGTGGAATCAGTTTTTTCAATGTTATATAAAGCCAATGGTCCTAATCCAAAGAATCTCCATGCGACTAACCCAAGATGAATTCTCTCCGAAATTTTATGTTTATAAGTTGTCTTATAAAAAAAATTATCTTTTCCATCACCTTTTTCAAAAATACTAAATAGACTATTTTTATCTTTTCCCAACCAAAGCGATGAGCCAAAGCGGTAGCCCACTGGAGTCGCAGCACTATTTTCAATACCACTGCTTAAGCCTATTTTTATCCATTGTTTTGGTGCGTATGTAAAACCCACCAATGCTTCCGAAAATTTTTTTGTTACTAGGGTATATATAGCTAAATGAAATTTATCAGTAATTTTCTTTTTCCCAAAATAGGTAATTGTTGGTAATGCCTCAGAACCCTCTGGAGTGTACCGAAGAAATACCTTCATTTGAGCAAATGATGTAGCTGTAATAGTAATTAATATAATAAATAATATTATGTTTTTATTTGTAATCAAAATTTCAAACTTTTATTGTAATAGAATAATAATTTTTTTTTGTAATTTTATATGATTAATTAAACAAATATAAACAAATGAAAAAATTATTACTATTACTGGTCCTTTTTTCAATAATTGGATGCAATCAGAATGAAAAAAAGATACCACATTCTCATAATGCTATAACCAGCATTAAATTACATCAAGAACTTCCTGAAATAGTCCATCTCGATCTTGGAATTGAAGGTAATTCTCATGGAGATTTGATGGCTTTTGATTCAGTTTTCACTAATGATAAAGGTATGATGGGAATGTTAAGTGGTTATATTACAACTGTTGATATACCTAACGAAACAGAAATTTTTGAAGATAGAATGGTGCATATGGTTTTTGATTTTGAAGAAGCCAATACTATAGTAGTAGGAGGTAAATCGGTATATCCAAAAATTGCAGGTTCTGAATTTAAAAAACAAATACCGCAAGTAAGAGCTGTTATAGGGGGTACAGGAGACTATATGGGGGCTAGAGGTCAATTAACAACTACAAGAAACGAAGATGGTACTTATGAACATCTTATAGAGTTAATGGACTAACTAAAAAGAACAGATAGGCTTTTGCTAACTAGTTCTTGAATTATTTCTCATAAATTATTGAGTTTTATCAAAAGAGGATTTATTTTTAAAAATAAATCCTCTTTTTTTAATATCCGAAATCTTCTTTAATTTTATCTGCTTTGTCTAGCATCAAATCAATAGTTATAAAATCTACTTCTTCTTTATCATAGGCACCTTGGTATATTCTCATCGCTTTTTTAGGTTCTCCGATTTCTTCGTAATAACGAGCTAAATAATAATCACCTAAAGCAGAGTCAGGATATTGTTTTTTTGCCATTGTTGCTATTTCTCTAAGTGATTCCCAATCTTTCTTTTTTTCAGAGGCTTTACAGGTTGCTATAAAATCGGTTACTCTTATAGGATTGCTAAGCCCGAATAAATCTTTGATTGTAGCGTATTTTTCAGTTAAATAAAGGTGAATAGGTTTTTTTAATTTTAAAATTACATCCGTATATTCTTCGTTACTTATTGGACGGTATACGGAAAACATTTTTTCCAAAGCGGAAGGAATGGCCCTGGCTACCAATGAATAGTGAGTAGCTCCTTCAAAATTATCAAAGTTATAATTAAATTTTTCGCTTTTTAATACTTTTAAAGAGGAGTCTAACATTTCAGTGATTTCTCTTAAATCTTTTATGTCATCAGATCCAGTTGCGAGATAATAAAATGTTTTGGTCTGAATTTGAGGAATTCTTACTGGGAGTCGCTCATCTAAAAGAGGTGCTAAATCTGGACTTAAACAGATGTACCCATTAAATAAAGGAGGGTCTTTAAAAAGAAAATAATTGATAAAGTTTGCTGTAAAATCGTGTCCAACTGCAATTGTAAATTTTGCGGTGCGATAATTGTTGTCTATATAAGGAATTAGTTCAAGACCGATAAACTCAAAAAAATCCGCTCCTGTGCCATCTGGCATAAAATCGGTATCACCATAATTGCAATCATCATATCGAGTATTTCCTTGCATAATACCAACTACAATCGATTCGGGCATATCTTCCCAATAACTAAAGAAATCTACATTACCCGCAACAGGTTCGAATAAATAATTAGCATCCATAACCAGTACGATTGGATATACTTTTTCTGTATTTTCTTCATAATCTCTAGGAAGCTGAATTTTTAATCTTCTTGATTGATCTAGGATACTAGATTGAAACTCTTCATAAATAACTTTGGATTGTGAAAAGGAGTTAAGTCCAAAAAACAAACCTGTGATAACTAAAATTATTTTTTTCATTAGAACAAATTTTGATATTTAAAGATAATGATTTTAAAAGCATTATTTTTCCGCATTAAATAAAATTGATTACTTTCTCTTATTGTAAAACGGTAATATTAATAATGATAATCCTCCAAAGAATACAATAGAGGTAATGTTTGAGGCCCATACGATCCATCCAAACGCAGTTCCGACAGTCTCAGGTATGCTAAAAATTCCTAAAATTCCTGCAACAAAAAATGGGTATGATCCAAAACCACTATTGGTAAAAGCAAAAGAAAAGCTGCCTACTACAAACGTTATAATTAGTGTTGAAAAAGCAATATTAGAGGTTTCGTTTAATGCAAAAGTAGCTGTGTAAAAAGACAATAAGTACAGGCCCCAAATTAAAAATGAATGAACTATAAAAAAACCTTTTTTATTCATTTTTAAAATACTTAAAACCCCATCTTTTAAACCCGAAAAAAATCGGATTATTTTTTTAATAATGACCGATTTAGAAAATTTTAA
>Ga0222717_10000428_pt1 | contig 36309 bp, 71 predicted proteins | sample C33_18DmetaG_FD_165053 | JGI IMG/M metagenome (GOLD analysis project Ga0222717, IMG submission 165053) | Estuarine water microbial communities from San Francisco Bay, California, United States - C33_18D | ecosystem: Environmental > Aquatic > Marine > Unclassified | place: USA: California... | reverse complement strand
ACAGAGATGCATTAATACCTCAAGTATCTAATAGATTATTATTTACACAAAGTAATAATCAATGGGTAAGATTAATGGGTCAGTTTTTATCATGGGCTATGGCAAAATCTGCACAAACAAATAAAATTTTAGCACGAATGGAAAATGGTAATGCTAAAACTTTAGTAAAAACTTTAGCTGTATTACCTATTTATTCTGGTGTTCAATCATTAAGAGAAATAGCAAAGTATGGTGAAGTTATAACTGATTACGATGCTAATAATAATAGATGGTGGTCTGAGGGTGCTAGATTATCTGGTATGTTTGGATATTTACCTGAATTAGTTGCAAATAGATTTATTGGTCCAGGTTCTAGAGAGCCTTGGTTTTTATTTCCTCCTGCTGCACAAATTGCATCAGTACCAGTTGAAGCAGGACAAGCTGCATGGAATGGTAATACTGATAGAGCAGTAAGAATTATAAATGAAAGACTATTACCTTTACCTAACTGGAGAAGGAACATTGTAAAAATATTTGGTTCTCCACTTAAAGAATTAAAAACTTCTTCTAGTGGAACTCTTTCTCCTTTTGCAATGGGAGGTGTTGTTAAAAGAAAAAAATTTAGTAATGGAGATGCTGTTGAACAGGCAGCTAAAGAAGTAATATTACCTATAGCAAAACCAGAAAAAACAGATGAAAATAGTTTACCTGTAATGGAATTAAATAATACAATTCCTGAAACAGTTAAAACTAGAATTAAAATAAATGAAAATGATAAATTATTTAAGGATGATACAAGTGAAATAGTTCATGATTCAGTTGAGAAAGGAAATAAAACTATAGGATATGGTCATAAATTAACTGATGATGAAGTTAAAAGTGGAGAAGTATATGGTTATAAAATATCTACCTTAACAAAAGAACAAGCTGAAGATATATTTAATAGAGATTTAGAAGTAGCTAGAGGAGATGTTGATAGTTTAATAGATAAAGATACTACTGACCCTAAAGCTTATGGAGTATTAATAGAAATGGCACATCAAATTGGAGGTACAAAATTACCTAAATTTAAAAAAATGTTAGAAGCTGTTAATAGAAAAGATTATAAAGAAGCAGCAAAGCAAATGCTATTTAACTATGATGATAAAGGTAACAAAATTGGAAAAACTAATTGGAATAAACAAATGGAAAATAGTGGAAGAGCAGAGCAATTAGCTGCTTTAATGTCTAGTATTAATTTTGATAGAATAGAAAAAAATATAGGTGGTATAGTAGGTAAAGCTATAGCAAAAGGACTATCAAAAGCTGCAGTTAAAAGAGGTGATACAGCAATATCAACTACAGTAGGTACATATAAAAAAGTTAATAAAATATTTGATGATGCTAATGTTAAAACTGTACATGATTTTGGTTCTGGTTTAGGTTTAGGTTCAAAAGAATTTACAAATAAAATTGTAACTAATCATGAACCTTTTGTTCCAGTAGAAAAAATTATAAAAGTAAAAGGTAAAGTACCTGATTATAAAACAGCAGATGATGTTATATTTAAAGAAGGATTTGCATCTAAAGATGGTGTTGTTAATGCGAATGTATTAAATGTAATTGAAGACCCTATTGAAAGAGCAAATGTTGTTAGACAAATATCACAATTAATTAGTAATAAAGGTATGGCTGTTATAACAACAAGAGGTAATGAAGTTACTAAAGCAGCCCAATCTTCTAAGAATGCTACACCATTTAATGATGGTTGGATATTTGGTAAGGGAGATAAGAAAACTTTTCAAAAAGGATATAGTCAAAAAGAATTAGAAGAATATATTAAAAGTATCTTAGGCGATAAATTTAAAGTAGAAAAAATTCCTAGTAAATATAAAATAGGAACATCAGGAGTAATTATTAAAAAAATAAAAGGAGATAAATAATATGCCATTTGAAATGATAACAATGCTAGGCTCAACTGTACTCGGAGGATTTATGAGTATATGGTCGCAAAGTATTAAGGCTAAACAAGCAGAACAAAAGATGTTACTGCAAAGAGCAGAGGTGCAAACTGCTGCGTTTAAAGATGCAAGAGAATATGAGAATGTAGGATTCCAATGGACTAGAAGAATTATAGCATTGACTGCTGTATTTGCTATTATAGTATTACCAAAACTATTACCATTGATTGACCCTGAAGCAAATGTAATCGTAGGTTATTTAGAATTTAAACCTGGATTCTTTTTTCTAACTGAGGGTAGAGATGTGTTAAAGTGGGAATATTTATCAGCTAAAGGACTAGTACTTACACCATTAGATACAAACTTAGTATCAGCTATTATTGGTTTGTACTTTGGAGGTTCACTAGTTAAGAAATAATATGATAGATAAATTTTTTTATAAACTATTTTCTTCAGTTGATAATTTATTTTCGTGGTTAGAAACTTATTCAATTAAGTTTACTACATGGTTATGGCACTCAAGAGTAAAATTATTAAGAAAGAAAAGAAAGAAGAAATGATTAAAAATTTTAAAGATATAGTTATATTATTAATAACAACTGGAGTGTTAGTACTTCTTGGTGTTATTATTATTGGTGATTATTGGGTAGCATTAGAAGAGAATAGACCTGTAGATGAAAGTGTAATTACATTAATGAAAATGGCAGTTACAGGATTGATTGGTGTTATCGGTGGATACATAGGGGGTAGTAAATGAGAGACACAAAACTTATAAATTCTTACACAGAAAAAGTAAACAAAGAAAAAAAGAGAATGGAACTGTTTAAAGAGTTAAAGAAAGAAGTAGAGATTGGTGCTAATGGTACTCAGTCTTATATAATAAAAGAAGGTGTTAACAAAGGTAAGAAAGCAACTAAATAATATGGACTCTAGTTATGAATTATTATTTTACAGGTTTATTAATTGTTGCATTTGTATTGTTAGCATTTTTTGGAGGACCTAATTTATGAAAATATCACAAGACACATCAGTAAGTATGCCAGTTAAAAATATGATTGGGATTGTAGTAGCTGTAGCTATGGGTGTGTTTGCGTATACAGAAGTAACAGCAAGACTTACCAGTTTAGAAACATCAAGAGAATTATTTCAAGCAGACTTATTAAAAAAGTCAGAACAGAAACCTACAGACCAAGAACAATTTATGTTAATAGAATCGTTGTTTGAAGATGTAGAAAAATTAATTGAGAATCAAGAACAGAATATGACTAACAAAGTTAATATAGAATTTCTTAAATCTCAATTAGAAAAATCTTTAAATGATGTAGAAGAACTAAAAGATAAGGTAAGAGCAAATGGAAACAGTCATTAGTACAGTAGTAGCATTATGTATGTTTATAGCAGGGGAATTAACTGAACACAGAATACAACCTGCAATGAGTGATTGTTTAAAAGGAAAGAGAGTAGCTGAGAGAACAGCTAATGATAATATAGAGTACAAATGTGGAAGAGTAAAAGCTGAATTAGAATCAAACATTGATGGTAGTAAAGCAATTAAAAAAATAATTGGAGAATAGAAATGAAAAAAAATTGTAATAAATGTAAAAAAGAATATGAAGCTAAAGAAGAATTAGATATGTTTTGTAGCCAACAATGTAAGGAAGAAGCTTTAGCTGATTTAGATAGTGATAGTGATGAGTGTTTATCTTGTCAATAAGGAAATAAAAATATGACAGCAGCAAAAATATATATATTAACAATAATGTTATGTTCGGTAGGACAACCTCAATGTGTTATGCCACAAGTAATTACTGAACATGAAACTCATTATGATTGTGTTAAACATGGAATGGGTGATGGATATGAAGTTTTATTTGGAAGTGATTTAACTAAACAACAGATTAACGATGCAAAGTTATATGTAAGATTTAGTTGTGTGCCTAAAGATATTGTTGAATCTTAATTATAAGAAACATCTGAAGCAATCTTTTCTAAGTCTTCAGTTAACAATTCAAACTTAGCAGAACACTCTCTTAACAAAGCTTTAATAACTCCAGCATTTTCTTTCTTAAAATGAAGATGTATTTTATCTAAAGGATACTTAGATAACTCAGTAATAAATTGTCCTTGATTATTAATAATTAATTTGAAGCCCATGAGGTGTGCTTCTTTTCTTCTAACTCTTTTCTTTTGTTTAAGTTTTCGATTGGTTTTCATGTTTCTCTTTCAGTAAGTCAACAAGAAAATCATCATCATTCTTCTCGCTTCTAAGTTTAGTCATAGGATTAGTACCTTCTTTATAGGTTTCAATAGTTCTAATTCTAACAGGATTAGTCATGAATATAGGAAACTTAGGATTGTCTAAAGACTTTACCATAAAGAAACCATCTTCAGCAACACCAAATGTTTCTACTCTTTTGATGTCTATATCATCTGAACCTATTAAACAAACTCTTAAATTATATACATCTTTTTTTTCAGGTGGTTTAATATTCTTACCATTTAAACCTACTATATTATTTGTCATTAATAATTTCCTTATTGTGTATATCTTCTATAACAACAGGTGCTACTTCTCCTTGTTGTCCATCATCATCAGCTAAACTATCTACACTTTCAGTATACATTTCATTTAGCTTATCATTGTTTCTTGTTATCTTTAATTTAAGATGGTCTTTCAATGCATCAATCTTAACATGAAGTATTTTATCTAAGTGTCTGTTAATACCATACATAGGTAAATCATTTAGTGCTGAGATAATTCTGCGAAAACCTCTTGCTCTTTTTTCTAATTGTGTTATCTGTGATTCATTAGTCATAGTCTCTCTCCAATATCATTTCTAAATAGTGAATTGCTTTTTCTATATCTTTTTGTTTTCCTTTTAGCTTATGTCTACAAATATATTTAATAGCATTACCTTCAGCAAATAATAATTGATTCTCATTTATAAACTGAGCAGGTTGTATCTTCATACCTTTGTAGTGGTCTCCATCAATTTGCTTATCTAAGCTATCATAAGCAACACCTTTAAACATTTCTTTACTTGGCATTATATTATATTATCCTGTCTTCTTAATTGTTTTTCTGTTGGTTGTAACATAGCATTTAAATCATCTATTGTCAACTCTGAATTTCTTTTTAGTTTCTTTACTATCCATTTGTAAGACCAAGGTTGTAATCTAAATTGTTGTTGACTATCATAGTAATGAGTTTGATTAGGTATAAAATCAAATACATTTTTATAATTAATATTACTAGCTTCTTCTTTAGACAACAAAGACTGTAGCCATTCAACAAGTATGTGCCTTGCTTTTCTTCTTATAGGTTTCATTTTTTTACTATTCATTTTCTTTCTTTCCATGACAAACTTCATATGAAGCATTACAATTTTTACAACTGTAATTACTTACAAATAAATATTCATCATTGTCATATACATCTTCAGCATCAAAATCATTACCCCAAAGTACATCACCATTACAAATAAAACACTTCACTATTTTACCTCTATAAAATTAGTTTCTCTATCAAAGTATTTATACTCAACAGTTATAGGTTTAAACTCTTCTAAACAATCTATAACATCTGCTTTCTTAAATTCTTTACATGAATAAACATCTAATTGAATTAACGCAGGATTCTGTTCATCCCAAGTATGAATACTAATATGTGATGTATCTATAATAGCAACACCACTTAATCCTTTGTTTCCTTTCTTAGAAACTTGTGAAGAATAAGGACCTGCAAGTATATTCATATCAATTGTTTTAATTAATTTTCTCATCCAAGAAATAGTTTCTTCTTCATTCTTAGGTGGGTTTTGTACCTCTGCTCTAATTAGTAGGTGCTTGTGTTTCAGTTCTTTTTCCATAGTTTTTTAATTGTTCCTTATATTGATTTGTAATTTCATCTACATTAGGTTCTTTAACAACCTCAGCTAACATAACATTCTTATTAGAATATTTAAATACTCTTAAACCTTTACCACCATTAGCATCAGAATGACACTCCCATTTGTGAGGACAAAACATACAACCAGTAGCTAAAGTTTTGTTACCATTCTTCTCTGTCTTAAACTCATAACATTTTTCTGGTGGTGTATCTTTCTCTAAAGATTCTCTTAGGTTTTTAATCAAAGACTTAACATTAGGTTTAGCCATATCATCTGGTTTGTAAAAACAAATATCACCAGAAGATTTATCAACAACAAGAAAGCCACCTGCTTTTGTATCACAACCTTCTTCATATGCTGCTAACTGTGCATGATAACCAAATGGGTCATCACCTACTATCTCACCTGATTGAAACTTTTTAAAACTAAAAGGTGAAGCTGACTTAACATCACATACTTCACCATCAATAATACTATCTATATGTCCTGATACTCCTGACACTTCAACTTTTCTTTGTTGGTCTTTTATCTTATGTCCTGCAAGTTCAGCTAAGTATAGTACTAAGTGTTCAATGATATGACCATATAAGAATTTTAAATTTAATCCTGTGTCTTCATTTTTTCTATCTTTAGGACTATGTTTATCATACCATAGTTGTCTTGCAGGTTTACCAATAGAAGACATTCTAAGTTTGCCTTCATACTTTTCTGCTTTTACTTGAGAAGTATTCCAAGATAGAATAGCTTCTTTAATATTATTAAGAAAAACATTTAAGTTTTCCTCTGTCATGTTGGCAGGTTTACCAGTAGATATATCAGAAATCAATTGCTTGATGTCTGTTGCTATCGTACTAATGTGTTTCTGACCAGTTGTTTCCGATTTTATATTCGCCATTTAGTGGACACCTTACATTTAATTGTTTACCTGCATCTATAATTGATTGTACTGCTAACCTTCCAAACTCTTCGGCTCTACTTTCTTCAACCTCGTATTGAAATTCATCATGTACATTTACAACTGGAAATGCTTTGATTTGTTTTCTTATAACATATTCCTCTAGCAATGTCAACGCATACTTCATAACAATAGCACCTGCTCCTTGTAATAAAGTATTCAATGCTGCGTGAGGATGTCTTATTATTATTTTTCTTTGGTCGAGTCCTCTGACCCATCTTCGTTGAGCCACTCGTTCCACTTTTTCTCGTAAGCTTCTAAGACTTGGTGTTGCTCTAAGAAATTTTTCTTTAGCTCTTTCGCCATCTCTTTCCGAACCTCCAATGATACTTCCGATTTTTTTTGAACCTGCTCCATAGATAAATGCGTAGATAAAAGTCTTCGCCTTATCTCTTGATTCCAAACCAGCAGCAGCTTGATTTGCTCTGTGTATATCTCCATTAACGACTTCATATGTGTACCTTTCATCATTCATGTAGTGTGCTAACATTCTTAACTCAAGTCCAGAAGCATCAACACCTACTAATTTATAACCTTTGTTTACTGTCCATAATGCCCTACATTCTTTACCATAAGGAGAGTACACAGCAGGAATCTGAGCCATGTTGGGCGACTGGTGGCTCATCCTCCCTGTAATTGTACCATTGGTTATTACTTTACCATGTACTCTACCATCTTCCTTAATGCCTTCAATCCAAGAATTAACTTGAGCAATTCTTTTCTGTAGCATTAAGAATCTGTTTATTAATTTAGCTTCAGGTATATTATGTATTTCAGATAATACTTTCTCATCAACAATCACATGACCTTTATCTGTTTTCTTCTTAGGTTTCCACCCAAGTAACATTAGTCGTTCAGCAATCTGTTGTCTTGAACCTAAATTAAATTCTTTGTATTTAACTTTAGTAAAGGGAACACCCTTCACATAACCTCTTGCTTTGTTATTAGACTTAGGTATAAACTCTTCTTCTATTTTCATTGGAGGAAAAGTTTGTCTTACCTTAGTAGTTAAGTCATTCATATCTTCTTGAAACTTAGATTGTAATTCATATGCTTCAACAACATTAATTTTAAATCCTCGTTCATGTTGTTTCTGAATTATTTGTGCAACCTTATGTTCAAGTTCAACTGATTGACCAAAGTCTGTTGTCTTCTTAATTAAAAATTTATAAAGTCTTTCAGTTAGTTCAACATCATTTCTACAATAGGTTAACATATCTTCAGAGAAATAATCAAACTGTTCAAAGTGTATTTTGTTTTGACCTAACTTAGTACCCCAGTTTCTTAATGAGTGTCCACCTTCTATCATAGGATTTAATAATCTAGATAAAACTAAAGTGTCAGTTACTTTGCAATTAGCAAATACATCATAACCAAAAATTGTATTGACTACTGGTATATCAAATCCAATTATATTATGACCTATAACTTCTTCAGTTTGTTTTATTAGTTCAGCAAACCTATGTAGTCTATCTTCTTTAAACTGATAATAAGTATCGCCATGCTTACAAACAATACACCATATCTTATCAGCAGTCATAGTGGTTTCTATATCAAATACAACTTTATTAAAAGTCATCAGACTTAACCTCAGTTAATCTTCCAGTATCTATATCATATTTTAAATCACAACAAGGACCAGTAATACCTGAGAATCTATTCTTCAATACTCTTATCCTAGTGGTGTTACGAATATCAGGGTCATCGTTCTGTGCGTCTCTCTCTAGTCCAATAACCATGTCACTTAGCTGACCTATACTAGCCGAACCTCTTAACTGTGATAGTGAAGTTGCTGCACCCTCTTCATGTCCTTTACCTTCAGGTCTTCTAAGGTGTGATACAACTATCATAGATACTCCTGTCTCTTGAACAAGTGTTCTAAGTCTAGTCATAATTTCATCTAATGCTCTTCTCTCATCACCATGTTGTTGGTCAGATACAATGATACTTATATGGTCAATCACTACATACTTACAATCTAAACCTTTAGCTAAGAACCTAACTCTTGAAACAATATTATCAATAGAGTTAGAACCAAAATGGTCAAACATAAATACTCTACCAGTACCTACTGTTGCATCAAAGTATGTTTTCATTTCTTCTTTACTTACATGAACATCTGGTAAGTGTAGTCTTTGATTAGCTTCAACACTCATCAAACCTTTTGAAGTTATGACTGGTGTTTCTTCTAACATTAACAAACCTATATTATCTTCTGTTGATTTTATAATGTGATGTACTACTTCTCTCATTACTTGTGTCTTACCTAGTCCAGACCCTGCTGTAAAGGTAACTAACTCTGAAGGTCGTAGACCATAAGTAATTTTATTCAATCCTTCAAATGGATATTGAACAAATGATTTTGTTATTGGTTTAAGTACATCATCTAATAATGTATTAGCATTTATAATTCCATCTGGTGCAAATACTTTAGCATCCCAAAATGTTTTATTATATATTTGTATTTTGTTTTTAGTTAAACAATCAGACGCATCTTTAAACCCTTCAGGTAAATGCATTATCTTACATTTTCCTGGAGAGAATAACTCTGCAACTTTCATAGCACCATCAATACCATGCTCATCATTATCAAAATTAACAATGACATTATCAAAATTATTTTCTAACCATTCTAAACTATTCTTAATATCTTTTACTGCTGAAGATATTCCATTCTTAATACTTACTACTGGTGTATGATATGTACCTTTGAGCATCATCTGATAAGCTGATAAAGCATCTAACTCACCCTCTGTAATTATACAATATTTGTTTTTAGAAAAAAGATGTTGACCAAACAAACCAGAATCTTTTGTGTTACCTTGTATGCTAAACTCTTTTAGTTTAGTGTATCTAGTTTTAGTTGCTATCTTTGCACCTTGTGTATCATGATATGGGTAGTAGTGATTAGTGATAGTACCCATGCTATCCATCTTAACTGTAACTCCAAACTTCTTACAGGTATCCTCTGAAATATTTCTATCTATAATCTCTGCATAGTTAGATTCTTTCATGAAGTCTTTTACTTCATATTCATTTTTAGTTTGTGGTATTGTTGGTTGTGCTTCCATATCGTATTCCTTTATAAATTCTTGACATGAAAAACAATAAGCTGAGTTGTCTGCGTTAACAGATACTGCGTCACTACTAGAACATAGTGGACAGGGTAAGTGATATTTTACAAAACCTTTTTTATTTATTTCTTCCATTGTCGCCCTTAGTTAATTTTAATTGAGTCCAAAAAAAAGGAGTGGCAATTTCTCGCCACCCCCTCGGAGTAAGAAAAAATGAAATTTAATTTTCATTTCAACAGTTGGATAGTACTAAAAATCATCCTTGATGTCAACACCACTTGAAGAAGTTTCTACTGCATCAAAGTCTTCCCTAGGTGTGTACTCTACTAAGTCAATTACTTGTACTGCTTGTAAGTCTAAACCCATTCCCTTCTTACCTTTGAAGTTCCATTCGTATGGTTTGTACATTACTTTAACTTTACTTCCATTACCTACTATTTTATCTAGTGGGTTCTTAGCACCATCAACTAATTGTGGTTGAGTATTCTTATCACCATTAGCTTTCTGTACTTTTCTTTTGAACCTTACTATATTTGGAATAGTCTTTTCATCAATAGTAGTTTCACCAAGTGCTATGCCTTGGCTCTTTAATTCATCTGCTGACTTATCATCAACTGCTAAATCAATTCTCCACATAGGTTCAAACTTTTCGTTTGGTCGTGTCAGAGAAGCCCAGTAAGCTGTGCCTTCAATTATTGCCATATGTATTTTCCTTTGTTGTTATTGTTAATTATTATTTTACTTCTATCAAATTTCATCATCCTTGTCAACACTTGGCTCATCTTTTTTTTCAAGTATTTCTTCTATCTTTTTGTCGATGTTTAATTTAATAGTTTGTTTCTTGTTCAGCTTTTCCTGAAGTTCACCTATCTTAGAACCCATAGATTGAATATCAGAATTAGCCTGTTCTAATTGTATTAGAATCTTTTTAATCTTACTATCTTTCTGTATGATAGTCTCATTTAATTCTTGCTTTTCTTTTGTTAAGTCAGCTATCGTAGATTTATATTCTGTTAATAAAGCTTTCTCAGTCATATTTATATTGAATAACATCCTTCATTAAATAATTCTACTATTGGAATTACTACACATTTAGATGCTCTATAGTCTCCTATGTTTTTAGTGTGTGTTTTTTTATATTTCTTAACTATCTTCTTTAGTCTTGATACTCTAAAGACTAACATACAATGTTCTTTACCATTAAGTTCTAAGATATGAAACCACCATTTAGATTCTGTCTTATCTATACCTGAAGGTTTATCTCTGTACTCATACTCAATAGCAATATTGCCTGTCTTTCTCCACCAACTCCTTTCAGTTTTAATTTCAACTTTACTTCCTTTAAGTAAGTCGGCTACTCTCTTCTCTCTTATTTGTCCATACTCTAAGTCTAAATCAAACTTAGTATTCTTTCCTGTTGCCATTAGTATTTTTCCTGTTGATGAAAGCTACAAATATAATGAGTTAAAAACTTATGAATATTTTTATTCTTAAAAAGTTTCTTAGCATTAGCCTTGTGTAATTGTTTAAACTTTCTGATTATAAATGTTGGTTCTAAATTTGCGTAATCGCATATCTCACAAAAGTGTGAGTCGGTTTTTGAAAACCAAGCCTTAGCTTCTTTGATGATTTGTATTCTACTATTTCCCCATGCATGAATATCTATATCTAATGCATCCATGATTGCTCTAACAATAACACTTCTATATAATAATACTTCAGGAGTTATTGCCCTACCTTCGCCTTCACCTATGTTGTGAGTTGTGCTATTGTTCAATATCATATTTCATTTTATCAAACACCTTTTCTAATAAAGACTTTTTATTCTGCTTTATAATCTTCGAATGAAACTGTTTTGTTCTTAGACTTTTCGCTATCGGATTTTTTGATTTTAGTTTTAAATGTTTCTTCATCAATCTCTTCTACTGTATGTCTACTATGTTTCACTTCCTTACTAATTATATTTGAATATGGACTCCAATTTATTTTCTCTTTAACTTGTGCTAATGTAGTACCTGAATTATAATAGTCTTCAACGCATACATCTACATTGACCCATGTTTTTTTTAAGAAAAATTTATTGCTCATATTGGTTTGTCCTGTCTGTTAAGTTATGTTGGATAAAAGATTTTGTCTTTTGTTTAAAGACAGTATCTCTATTATACCTTATAACTTTTGTCTTAGCAACCTCTCTAAAAAATAAATATTATGTAATAATATCAGTAGTTTAGAAGGTATCAGGTGTTGCCTTTCTATTGTAAGTTGTATTTAATTTAGTCTTGTCTTTTCTTAAAAGTTATTTCAACATGACAATCTTTATCTCCATAATCACCATGCCATGTTTCTTCTAACTGTTCAAGAAGTCGTATTAATTCTTTACCTCTAATACATTCCTCTGATGTTAGCATATGTCTTATTGTTTCTGTCTTACTTTCTTTTCCATTCTTCCATTCTGTTCCATATGAAAAAATTTTATAACTATCTATGTGCATTAAGCTACCTCCTTTAAAATTGTTATTGCTCTTGCGTGTGCAGGATACCTTTTAATATATCCTTTCCACTCTATGTACCCAAGCATTTGATAAACACCACTTTTTGATTTGATACTCATGTACTCTCTTATCTCATCAAACTTAGGCATTATCTCATGCTTCTTTTTATAAGCTACTAAATATTTAAATAACTTTAATTGTCTTGGTGTTAACATTTCTTTCTCCAACCATTTATAATTTCTTCCTGACATATTTAAAAAGGAATACCATCGTCATCTACATTGTCTTTGTTATTGTAAGCAACACTTTGTTCAAACAAAAAGTATTCTATATCTTTATAATCTTTTTCTTCAGTCATTAAGGTTGCATAGTAGTCAGCACTATGTCTATTAATAAATTGTTTCTCTAACATAAATCTATCTTGACCTGCAAACTTACTCATCACTATATATTTTTTTACTTCTTTATTTTCCATTTTTATTTTTCCTTTTTTTATGCATACCCATATACCATTCTGAAGGTTCATAGTTCCATTTCTTACCATGATGTCCTCTTATATCAGCATACCACATACGCAATCTTACTATTAGTTTTTTTAAAATCATACTTATCCTTATACCATAAATAAAAAAAATGTCAAGCATTAATTTACTACCTTTGCTTTACATATATTATTATCTATTAACCAATGTGCCTGTCTTCCAAACCAACCTTGAAGCTTCCAACAAACTCCAGTATCAATTAACATTTGCCATGCTCTTAATTCTTCCTCTGCACTTTCACTTGGTATATAACCTTCAGCTATACCTACTGCTTGATGTATGTCCACTACTAACTCCTTTACTAAGTTTATTTGTTTATATTTTCTATAGTATTCAAGTTCAACTCTATTCTTAAATACTTTTCTACCAAAGATTGCTTTGTTAACTTTAACTTTTTTACTCATAATAATTTATAATTTCATTAGCTACATTTATTCTTTGTTCAGTTTTTAAAAAGGGTAAAATCATTTTAATAACTTTGTAACAATCTCTATGTGATGCTCCCCATTTTATTTGTTGCTTACCTAACTCACCATTTTTTTTATACCTCCTCTTAGGATAAGAAAGAAAACCACATCCAAATGTATCTATCATATCTTTCACAGGTTTAAAATCTGTATTAGTAACCTCAACTCTAATAGATTTACATGGATATATCTTACCTCTTCCATTTTTTTTATCTCTTGTTTTAAATTCTATATGTCCTTCAGCATCTATAAATGCTGTTGCATATATCAGTTCTTCATTTAAGTTGTTCATCTTCTATCCCTAGCTTTTATTATATTAAGTTGCTCCATGAGTATAGCTTCTATCATTGCTAACTTACTCTCATCCCTTTGTGTCCACTCTGAATTATTCATTTCAATAATGTCATACTTCCAACTCATCCAGTCTTCAAGTATTTCTTTCATCATGTCCTCTGTCATACCTTTGTACTTGCTCCTTTCACTCTATATTTTTCTTCTCTATATTCATCATAACTTTCAGTAGTTTTATTCCAAGTTAATCTAATGCTATCTCCTACATAATAAACACCACACATTGACATAATTTTAAAATCTTTCTTATAGCATTGTGTCATACCATCAAATCTTACTATCCTACATCCATCACCAGTCCAATAACCTCCTCCATCTTCATCATCCTTAGTTATATTTTCCATAAAGAAATGATTTAATATTCTATAATCATAGTCATCACCTTCATGTCCAATGTCATCTAATTGTTTGTCATTGTATATATGTCTATGTTTATATTCAGCTTCACCATTTTGTTCGTGAAATTCACACAACCAATACTTCATACTTCCCTCCTTAATCTTTTAAACTCTGAGTACATCCTTTGTAATTCATAAGCATTACATTTATCTATAAACTCTGTTAATTCTTTTTTCATTTCTTTTCTATCCTCATATGCTTTAGCTTTGTTCTTATCTATCACTTCAAAATGTTTAGGTGTTAGTTCAGTCATGTTATTAACTCCTCTTGTATCTCTGATAAGTAGTCATCTATTGATTGACTTATCTCATCTGGTAGTTCAACTATTGTTTTCTCTGTACCATTGGTTAAGAATATTTTTATTAACCAACTATCTATTCTTAAATCTCCTTGCTCATCTACACTCATCATACTCCTCCTCATTTTCTTTTTCATATACTGCTTTGTTGTATGCATTCTTAACTACAGTTTCATCTAGAAAGTATCCAGTATCTGCTTTATGAAAATACTTTTTAAATAAAATAGTTTGTACTTCTGGAAGACTTATTGTTTCATGTCCTCGTTCTAATGAAGTTCTACTCATTACAATATCTAATACTTCTTCTTGTACATCTATGATTGCCTGTTTAACTTTAGCCATTTGTTTATCTCCTGTTGTTTATAGTTTAATGATTTAATCAAACCCTCTACACTCCAATGCTTCTCATAAGCTAACTGTCCGACTGGTCTTGTATCTGGTTTTACTTTAGTTCTATATTTCTTTTCCATTAGTCTGCTGTATCTCCTTCTATTTCTATTTGTGTATCGTCACCATATTCAGTTCCATTGAATACAACTTTACATTTAGGATAGTCTTCATGTTCTACAATAGAAGTTTCACCTTCAGTAAATGAACCCCAATCCATTCCTATCTCTTGTACTTCTTCCTCAGTTAATTTTCTAGGTGAAGTTATAGTCCACTCTCTTACATCAACTGATTGCTCTGTATATTTATATTCATACTCACTCATTATATTAATCCTCCTACTTCAAAATCAAACTCTAACTTTTCTAATAAGTATTCTCTTAACCACTCATCACCAGTATGTATTCCATCACCCTCTGAGTAGTCCTCATTATCATACTCATTAGAATAAAAATCTTTGATAGCAGTTTCCATAACATCAAAGTCTTGTCTACCTCTTATGATTTCAATAAGAATTTTTATTTCATCCTTACTGAAATGGTCTTTAATTTCTTTAGTTGTTTTCATTTACTTACCTCTTAATTGTTCTACTAATTTAAGTCTAACTTTCTCAGCTTGTTTTAAATCAGCAATCAAATCTTCAGCTTTAGATTTAACATTAATAAACTTGACACTCATTTCTCTTAGTTGTTCTTCAAGTTCTTTTTCTCGTTCAGTCATATTATTTTCCTCCTTTGTATTTATTATATCTAGTTGTATTGAAAGATGTTTTTATTAATCCTTCTTGACCCTCTGTATCTGATAGAGAATATTTACTGATACTATCATCTTCTCTATACTCTTTCAGTAAGTCAACTGCTTGTTCTTGTGTCCAAGCTACATCGCAAGTGAACATTGGCTCACCTTGTACTTTGCATTTAATAAATAACATTTTACTCCTTTGTTTTTTTATTTATATATTCTGGTCTACAATATAATTGTGGCAACAATATGTCAACCAAGAATTTTGTTTCAACAATAGGATGCGATTAGTTGTCACACCTATATAATGTTTTGTAGATGTTCTCTTATACATCTAAAAATTTCTGGTATAAGTATATATATAAAATCTTTAGGGTTATTAATAATAATACTATTACACATATCTTAATATCTATATAACTATGTATACCAATAATCATCTAAGTTTTCAGTTGTATATTCTACTACTTTAAATTCTTCAGTTCTCTTCATACTTTTTCTACCAAACTCTTCAGCATTTTTCTCTTGAGAGAATATTGTGTTAGTAAACAATCTATAGTCTTTATCTTTTTTCTTTTTAAAAATTATAAAGTACATTATAGTTCTTCTCTTTCTAATTCAAATGAAAATCTATTAGTCATCTTTAAATAATCTATGTTATGTTTAGTCAATGCTTCTTGCCCATATATAACTGGCAACCAACAGTCATCCTTATTAACTACATAATATAAATCTCTACCATACTTATTTAATTTTCTTAATATTATATGTATCTTACTTTGTTCAGTCATTGTTTCCTTTCTGTTCTGTGTTTGTTCCTATAGCCATTGTACCCTTAACACCATAATATTCTGGTGTGTATTGATTGTTTTTAATTGTATCATAAAGTATTTCTACTCTCTGATAAATATCTGACAAGTTAGTATAGAGTATAGGTTTATCTTCTATCACTCTTGTTTTCTGTTCATGCAATAGTTCTAATATTTTTACCAACTTCATTTCAAACTTTAGTTCTTTCATTCAACTACCTCCAATGTAAATGGTTTAGGTATCTTATGTTCTCTACCTTTATAATCAGAATCAAATTTATTATAACTGTCATATAAATCTATAAAATCTAATAAATCATTGTCCATATAAGTAGTTATATTAAGTTCATTTTTACCAATACATAATGAAACATAACTTCCATCTGCAATAGTAACTTCAACATCATCAGTTTTATATTCTCTTCTTAATGCTAAAGCAACTGCACATCTATTGCAATCACCTTGAACACCATTTATAATATCCTTTTGTGTTATATCTATTAGTCTTTTCATTTATCCTCCTTTGTAAACATACTCCTTACTATCATAACCAAACCAAACAAAATTAATATTTGTAATTCCATTGGTGCGTCTATAATTATTTCTATCATATATTATCCTAGCTTTTTCTTTCTACCCATTGGAAGTTTCTGTTCTTTATATATTTCCATTCCATTTTTAACCCACCATACATCTACTGTTTTAAGTTTAGGATATTTAACTTGAAAACTTTTAACTGCTTTCTTATATCCTCTGCTTTCAATAACTTCATCAAGTTGTTCAGTAGTTTTATCATATGGTTTACTTACAAAGTTATATTCTTTTTTATCACTCATTATAATAACTCCTTTAATGTTTTATCTATCTTGGTATATCTATCTCTTTCAATCTTTAAACCCATTGGAAGTTTTAAGTTTTCAAGTTCAGCTATATCTACATAACCTATTTCTTTTTCATGCAAGTCAGCTAACCCAAATGCAACATTAGTATATGGATTTAATTCTGTTAAGTACCATGTACCAATACCAACTGGATTAAAAAGTTTTACTACTACCTTATGTTCAGTAGTTTTTTCTGCATTCTCATTCTCTCCATGGTTCTTAATCAACTTATCTCTTTGTGCTTTAGTAAATAGTTTCATTAGTCCTCCAATGCTTTAGTTAGTTTACTTATTTTTTTTCTTAGTCTTATTACTTCTAGTCTATTGTCTTCAACATCTGCACTTGCATTCAACATAACTCTTATCAAGTGTGTGATGTCCATGTCTTTATATTTAACATACTTTTCTTTTGATACAGAATAATATTGCTCTTCTAAAAATTCCATTATATCACATGGATTTTTTCTGCCAGTCTGTATCTCTAGAATTTTAAAATGATTTTCTAAAGTGTATTGATTATATTTTTTCATTACTCCTCCTATATTAGTTTACCAGTTTTATTTATTTCATCTACAAATTCATCAACATTCTCATCAATGATTTCTTCTTGTTCATCTATTGCGTTAACAGTCATCATACCTTTATCAATTAAGGTTTTGATTTCTGGTTGTTCAATAAACTCTTTTATACTCATCTCTTTTTTAAACATCTTAACTCCTATTTGTTATTGTTATTATTGCTTACCAAATAATTATGGCAAGATTATGTTATTTACATAATTCTTTTATACTATTTTCTATATGTATTTTTTTAAAAATAATATATAATTTTTTATTATTTCTTTTAAAAGATTTTAAAACACTTTCTCTATTATCTATTGTTTTTAATTTCTTCCATACTTCAAATAGTTTTTTACTCACTCAACCTCCTATTGTTATTTTACTTTTATTATTTTATCATCTTGCATTATTACATTTGCAAACCAACTTCTTTTTTTATTGCACCCTGTAATAGTACCAGTTGATTTATATTCCTCACCAAAAAAAGATGTTTCAATATAATTTAATTCCTTACCAACATTTTCTTTTAGTTCTTTTTTAGTTTCGTATAGTAGTTGTATCATTCAACCTCCAGTTGTTTATTGTTTAACTATTTACTACAAATCCAGTAGTATCTTTTTTTGCCTTGCCTTTAGCTTTTAAACCTACGATTGTATTTCGTGGGTCTAAAAATCTCAAGTCGCTTTCATCACCATTCACCACTTGAAAACCTTTATAATTTTCTGGTAAATTATTTCTGAATACCATTGCAACATTGCCACCCTTATTTAATACCTCCATGCAATCATCATAATTAGTTTCATGCATACTAAATGTCAAGTGATAATTTTTTGGATACATATTATTTAAATATTTTATTACTCGCTTTTTTATTTTAGTATAATCATAAAAAGTTATATTAGGAAACAACTCAAAAATTCCATGAATTTCCCATGGTATATCAGAGGTTGTATTCAATCTCACTACTGGTTTAAATCCATTTTTGCTACAATAGATTTCATGGTTTCGTATTTCTTTTATAAGTTGTTTAAGAAATTCAACCCTGTCTTGCATATAATATCTAGTTCTATTAATCCTTCCTAGGTCTTTTTGTTTTTGAAATACTGGATTTCCTGCAGTATGCAAACAACTTTCAGCACAACCCTTACTTGCACTAGGACACACATTGTAACCACTAATTGTATAAGGGGCTAGATTTAATCTAAGTATCCAGTATTTATTATATTCCTGTTTTAAGTTTTTATCAGTCTTAGGATTTCCAGTTTTAAATGTTAGCTTGACTGGTTTTTTATATTCTAAATTTAATTTTACCATACTACCTCCAGTTGTATTGTTATTATTCTTTATCTAGTTCTTTTTTTAATTTTGTAAAATCGATTTCCATAGCTTTTAAAAAAGTATCTTCATCAAATCTAGGATTATCTTCTTTTAAAAATCTAATCAATTCCCATTGCATATCTGCAATATAACAACCTATTAGATTTCCATCAAATCCTTGATATTTCTCATATGTATTTTTATAACTTTCAACATATCCATTTTTAAATATTTCTGCTAGTTTTTTATAGTATTTTCTGCTTAACATTTTTTTCTCCTATTGGTTGTATTATTTTAATTCGTATAATAATTTCATTAAATCAACATCTTTATATCTTTTTAATTCTATATGATATTCTAAGTCTTTTTTTAAATCAATATAATTATTAGCTTCTTCTTTGTCATAATCTATATCGTTTTCACTTTCCCAATAATAATTGCATTTATCACTAACTACTTTTAATATTGCTTTTATTATTGCAAATTCACTATTTGTTATATTTACCATTTATCAACCTCCAGTTGTTATTATTTATTTTGTAAAATTATAAGCTACATTTATCGCAAATATTAAGAATAAACTCAAGCTTAAATATATTTCATTATTAATTATTGAAAAAACACTTCCAAAAATTAAACTTAACCATAAAATTATATGGTACATTCTACCTCCAGTTGTAAGATTTAATTAAAAATCTTGTGTTGTTTACTTATTACAAGCTATGGTTGTATCTAGCATTTTTAGATTTACCACCTTGAATTGATTGGTTAATCGAATTATATATGCTTGATTTGACTGGCTTGTAATATTTTTGAAATATCAAAGAATTATTATTTAAATCTTTTAAGGCTCTAGATTTATATTTTCTAAATTCTCGATTGTTTTGAATTCCAAATGCTTTGTAATTATGCTTTGTTATTTCAAATGTTATTTTTGTTTTCATGAATAAAGTTATAATTTAAGATAATAAAATAATCAAATACAACTTTTAGTTGATGCTTAAATAAGGCTTGATATATAACAATAATAGACGATTTAGGGTGCGACAAAAAAGTACTTTTTAGAATATGCTTAAAATTAGCTTATTTTAGCAAATCAAAGCAAATCAAATATAAAAGATATAAAAAGAAATTAAGCTTAAAAACTTATAAAAATTTATAAAAAAGGTCTGCAATAAATAAAAAGATATTGCAACATAATAATTAAAGTTATCCACAGGCTAGAATTAAAGCTATAAAGGGTCGACCCAGTTTCAAAAATTCTAGGTTGTTAAGCTTGAGATTTGGCAAGGGTTTTTGAGGTATTGAAATATTGTTATTAGTGTTGGTAAGCTTGAGATTTTTAGAGATTGTTTGAGGGTTTTTATCTTATCTTTATAAAGCTTGATAATCTTGTTATCTCTGTAAACTAGGAAGATATTTAAAGCTATTTAAGTATAATAATTATATATAATATCTATATATATATTTAGTTGCTAATTAGAATCATTATAAGGTAGGTACATATGTGCCATGGGGGGGTGGTGGGGGTATATATATACTGCTCATACAAAATACAGAGCTTTAGATGTAAACTAGATAGCCTCGCCCTGCTATAAAGATTCGCATAAGACTTGCTATATTGCTGGACTGCCCCAGATAGACTTATATGCTTCACCCCCTGGAGAGTTGATATATATATTATACAGGTGCTTCTGCATTTGTCAACTCTAAATCAAAATAAATGTTGTCAACTAGATGTAAACTTGTTATAATGAATACATGAACAATAACTTTCTACCAACTAACTCAGATAATAAACAAAGAAAACTAACAGACCAACAACAACACTTTCTAACAGCACTCGGTGGTGTTGCTAAAGGTAATATAAACCTAGCTCTAAAAGAAGCAGGGTATGCTGACAGTTCAAAGTCTAATGTTATAGATTCCCTAAAGGATGAAATAGTAGATGTTGCCACAAAGATTCTAGCAAAGTCAGCACCAATAGCCAGTCAGAAGTTAGTGGAGATATTAGAGAGTGATGACCCTATACCACAAGTCAATGCTAAACTACAAGCAGCACAGACATTGTTGGATAGAGTGGGTATTGCAAAACGAGATAAGCTTGATGTAACGCATACAGCAGCATCAGGCATATTCATTATACCTGCTAAAGAGAAATTAATAGATGCTAATGCAGAGGATATTGATATAGATGATGAAGAGAAATAGTTCGACTATTCCTTTTGGTTATAGATTAGGTGAAGATAATAAAACATTAGAGATTGTTGATAAAGAAGTATCAGCATTAAAAGAAATGAAGGATGGTGTTAAGTCAGGTGCTTTTAGTTTAAGAGGAGCAGTTGAAATATTAGAACATCAAACAGGAAGAAAATTATCAGCTATGGGTTTAAAGAAAATCATAGACAAAGATAAACCAGAACCTACTATAGAATCAAAAGGGTTGTTAAGTAAGAATGACTGACGAGAAACCAAAAAGACAATATAACTATAGCTATGCTCACAAAGCTAAAATGGCTTCAAGGAAAGCTGTCAAAGCTAAGGAGAAAGAAATAGCTAGATTAAAAAAGAACTTGGAGAATAAAACAAGAAGACTCCGAGATAAGAAAGAAACATTAAAGGTCGTACAAAATGCCGAAACGAATAAAGAAAGTAAAAAAGGTTTGGTCATCGAAGAAGACAAACTTGATACCTTACCTAGTCCTGTTAAAAAACTCATTGAAGAAGAAAAAGAAAGAGTAGTATTTAAACCTAACTCAGGACCTCAAACAGATTTTCTAGCAGCACCTGAACAAGATGTATTATATGGTGGTTCTGCTGGAGGTGGTAAATCGTATGCTATGTTAGTAGACCCATTACGATTTATGCACATTAAAGAACATAGAGCATTACTGTTAAGAAAGTCAATGCCTGAATTAAGAGAACTAATAGATAAATCTAGAGAGTTGTATCCTAAAGCTTTTAAGGGTGCAAAGTTTAGAGAAGTTGAAAAGATATGGAGATTCCCTTCAGGAGCTTCATTGGAGTTTGGTTACCTTGATAGAGATGCTGATGTTTATAGATACCAAGGACAATCATATACCTGGATAGGTATAGATGAGTTAACACAGTATCCAACAGAGTTCCCACTCCAATACTTGCAATCACGATTGAGAACAACAAACAATGAAATACAATGCTACATTCGGTGTACTGCAAACCCTGGAGGAGTTGGAGGAAACTGGGTTAAGAAAAGGTATCTAGACCCAGCTCCACCAAATGAAAGCTTTACAGGTCAAGATAAAATAACAAGAAAATTTATACCAGCTAGATTAGAAGATAACCCTTATCTATCTGAAGATGGTAAGTACGAGCAGATGCTACAATCATTACCTGCTGTACAAAGAAAACAATTACTAGAAGGTAACTGGGATGTTTCCGAAGGAGCTGCCTTTACAGAATTTGATTATGATAGTCATGTAATAGAACCTTTTGATTTACCTAAACATTGGGTGAGAGTAAAAGGAATTGACTATGGTTATGCAGCAGAATCAGCAGTAGTGTGGGCAGCAGTAGACCCAAGCGATGAAACATTAATTGTTTATAGAGAATTATATCAGAAAGGTTTAACAGGCGAAGACTTAGCTACTAGAATCTTTGAGTTTGAGAAAGAGGATAGACTATCTGTAAGTGGTGTGTTAGATGGAGCTGCGTGGGCAAGGACTGGTGCTACTGGTCCAACTGTAGGGGAAGTACTATCCAGAGCAGGACACAAGCTTAGAAGAGCTGACAAGAACAGAATTCAAGGCAAGATACAAATACATGAGAGATTAAAATTAAACGACAAAGGTCGACCCAAGCTCCAGATATTTAAATCTTGCCCTAACTTAATAAGAGAAATACAATCTATACCTATTGACCCTAGTAGACCAGAGGATGTAGATACAAAAGCTTCTGACCATGCTTATGATGCTCTAAGATATTTAGTTATGTCTAGACCTAGAGCAACTTCAGTATGGGAAGAAATGTCAAACAAAAAACGATGGACACCATCAGACCCAACATTTGGATATTAATATGAGAGATAAAATAAAAGAAAGTTTAATAGCACACGCAGAAGGACACATAAAAAAACATTCAGCTAATGTAGAGATATACTTAAATAATTCTATAGGTATTGGAGAACATTCTGATATATTAGAAACAATTGAAAAAGAATTAGAGATGATAGCTAAGTATGATGACCAGCTTCATGTATTAAGGAAGTATTTCTAATGCCATTATATACTTTTAAAAATACTAAAACAAATGAAGAGTATGATGAAGTGATGAGCTATGAAGAGCTTCAAGAATATTTAAAACAAGAAGATATACATCAAGTATTTAAAATGAATATATACAGATACTCAGATGCTGGTGGAATCAAAGACCAATTTACTGAATGGGCTAAAGATGATAAGGTAAATGGTAAAGGAGATTTTAAACCTTATGGTAAAGGTAAAAAAGGATTTAGTAAAATGAAACAACAGCAGGAGGAGAAAAAGGGTAATGGTTAAAAAGAAAATTAAATTAAATACTAAAGCTACTAGGGAAATAGACAAGTATCCTTTGGTTTCTGTGTACTGGCTTGACATTTGCTCCGACAGCTCATGGCAATCTATTGAAGGTTGCAAGAAAGCAAAGCTGCCTATTTGTGTTACTAAAGGTCACTTATTAACTCAAACTAAAGGAGTGACTAGAATATTTGGAGATTATTCTTTGGCTGATGAGGAGTCAGGCAAGATTGAAGAGATTGGAAACAGCACGATTATACCTAATAGTGTTATCGTGGAAATCAAGAAAATAGTTGACAAGAGGTAATAATAACTGTATTATTATATTACTGCACAAATAATTTAAGGAATTATATATGGCTACTTACGACCAGGTTAGAGAAGATTCAAATCCATCTATGGATGAAGCAAAAGACGAAGAAGTAATTTCTAATCTTGTTGCTCAAATTAATTCTAGGTTTCAACAATGTGAAACTACTAGAGAAGATGATGAAGATAGATGGCTACAAGCTTTCCATAATTACAGAGGAAGATATTTTAAAAATGTAGCTTTCAGAGACCATGAGAAATCTAGAGTCTTTGTCAAAGTAACTAAAACAAAAGTACTAGCAGCATATGGTCAATTGATTGATGTATTGTTTGGTGCAAATAAATTTCCATTAACTATTCAAGAAACTAGAGTACCTGAAGGTATTGATGAGTATGCTCATTTAAATCCATTAAAAGAACAAATGGGTATGAATCAAAATGAAGAACCTACTCCAGGTATTGAAGGTAATATGGATTATACTCCTGGTGAACCTATCATGCAACAATCAAATGGTGGGTTAGGTTTTCCTGGTGATGGAAATGATTTAGCTCCTGGTGCAACTTTCGGTTCATTAAACAATGATGCTAACTTAGGTTCTTTAGAAAAAGAATATGAAGATGCAGATTTAACTTCTGGACCAGCTCCAAGTCCTGAGATGCCTCAGATTAAACCTGCACAGATTGCAGCTAGAAGATTAGAAAAATTAATCTTAGACCAAATAGAAGAATCAAATGGAAGTGTAGAATTAAGAAGTGCAATCTTTGAAGCTTGTCTACTTGGAACAGGAATTATTAAAGGACCTTTTACTTATAATAAAACTTTACATAAGTATACTGATACTGGCAATGGTAGAGAGTATACACCTGAAACTGTTAAAGTTCCTAAAATGGAATTTGTTAGCATATGGGATTTTTATCCAGACCCTAATGCTAGAAACATGGAAGAAGCAGAATTTGTAATTCAAAGACATAGATTAAATAGAAACCAAGTTTTAGATTTAACTAACAGACCTTTCTTTAACAAACAAGCAATCATGGAATGTTTAAGAATGGGTGCTAAGTATAATAAGAAATCTTGGGAAACAGATATAGATTTAGAAAAAAGTCAGTACCCTGATATTGAATCAAATAGATTTGAAGTATTAGAATACTGGGGAACAATAGATGCAATGAGTGCTAGAGAAGAAGGTCTAGAACTTGATGAGTCTATTGATGACATGGAAGAAGTTCAAGTTAATGTTTGGATGATTAGAGATAAAGTAATTCGAATTGTTCAAAATCCATTTAAACCTTTTAGAACTCCTTATCAATCTTTTGTATATGAAAAAAATCCATATACATTTTTTGGTATTGGTGTTCCAGAAAACATGGATGATGCACAACAGATTATGAATGGTCATGCAAGAATGGCAATTGATAACTTAGCATTAGCTGGTAATTTAATATTTGATGTTGATGAATCAGCACTAGCATCTAATCAAACTATGGAAGTATTTCCTGGTAAGATTTTTAAAAGACAAGCTGGTTCTCCTGGTCAATCAATCTATGGATTAAAGTTTCCAAATACTGCTGTAGAAAATATGCAGATGTTTGATAAGTTTAGACAACTTGCAGATGAATCTACAGGATTACCATCTTACTCACATGGACAAACAGGTGTTCAATCTATGACAAGAACAGCATCTGGTATGTCAATGCTTATGGGTGCAGCATCATTAAATATTAAAACAGTAATTAAAAATATTGATGACCAATTAATTAAACCTTTAGGTGAAGCATTGTTCCAATGGAATATGCAATTCTATGAAGGTGACTTACCAATACATGGTGACTTAGAAATTAAAGCAACAGGTTCTTCTAGTTTGATGAAGAAAGAAGTTAGAAGTCAAAGACTAACTATGTTCTTACAAACTGTACAGAATCCTGCTATTGCTCCATTTGTAAGAATGTCAGAAGTAATAAAAGAATTAGCTCACTCTTTAGATTTAGACCCAGCAGAAATTTTAAATACTAAAGACGAAGCAGAAATCTACGCAAAAATAATAGGACAACAAAATGCTAACAAAGGAACTAGCCCAGAAGCTCCTATCCCTGGTGAACTCGGAGCAATGGGTGGTGATGGAGGAGTACCTCCACAAACTCCAGGAGCAAACAACCCTGGAAATGGCGAAAGCCCAATCGGACCTGGTAATACACCAATGCCAGGGGAGATGGAATTTACTGGACAGACTGAAGAACCTGCCCAATAATGTAAGAGACATAGTAAAATAATATTAGTGTTGACTAATATAATTTATATTGCTATAATTAAGCAAGGAGTAAAATGAAAAAAGTAAAAGCAATTAAAATGGCTACAGGTGGATTAATGTCAATGCCACCTTATATCGCTAAACAAGATAAAACATCTGATGGTATTACACCTTATGATGTTAGTACTCCTATGTCTGCTAGAAAAGGTTTACCTTCTAGAGCATTAGACAAATCAAGAACAAGATTTAATAAAGGTGGAGAAGCTTTCCCAGATTTAAGTGGTGATGGTGAAATAACACAGGAAGATATTTTAATAGGTAAAGGTGTGATTAAAAAAGCTAAAGGTGGAATAATGCAAAGAATGAAATTTGGTTCTGGAGATATATCAACAAAAGAATTAATTGAAATGAAAAAAATGGAACAACTTGAAGCTATGCAAGATTCAGGTTTACCTTTAACTGATGAACAAGAACAAGCATTAGAAGCTTATAAAGCATCTAAAGGTGTTAAAGCACAAATGGCAATCGGTGGAGCAGTAACAGAAAAATATACTAGACAAAGACCAGAGTATCAAGCATATGCTGAAGGTGATGTTGTTGAAGATGAAATGCCTGATGAAGATATGCCACCTATGCAAGAATTAGAAGTAGAAGAAGAATCTTTATTAGAACCAATGGGTATGGATAGTGAAATGCCTATGGATGATGAAGAAGATATTACTGATGAAGACTTAGAAGGTATGGATGCTATTATTGATACTTCAGCTTTATCAGATGAAGAAGAACAACTATTAGATGAAGCAGTTGAGATGCATCCAGAACTAGAAGCTATCATTCCTAAATTAGTTGCAACAGAATTTACAGAAGATGGAGAAGTAGAAGGACCAGGAACAGGAACTTCAGACTCTATCCCAGCACTTTTATCAGATGGTGAATTTGTATTTACAGCCAAGGCAGTTAAGAATATTGGTGTAGACAAATTAAGAAAGATGATGAAACAAGCAGAAGCAGATTATGATGCTGGTATTCAATCTCAAGCAGAAGAGCAAGAGATAGTATAAAAGAATTTATAGAGAAAGGTAACTCTATGAATAGACAAGCTACCTTATAATAATTTTATTATAAGCCCTTGTAGTTTCGTTTTAAACAAAAACACCTGCCTTAGCTACCTTCAGTTAAGAAGCCCTAAAGGAGGATACAATGAGTAATCAAAACGAAGAAGGAAGACAAGAAGCCGAAGCAAACCCTTACAACAGAAAAAAATCTTGGCATACAGAAGAAGCAATGCCACAAGATAGAACTTCTGCTGATACTGGTTTGTTTGTGCCAAACCCTGAAAGTAATCAAGGTTTATCAAATGCTACTGCCGAAGGCAACCCAGATGATAATACTGAGAATACTGATGCAACAATGGATAAGGTTCAAGAGTCTGCATTAAATGTAGAATCTAACCCTTATACAAAAGTTGATTATAAGAAAAGATATGACGACCTAAAACGATATTATGATAGGAAGTTAGGTGAATGGAACAGTAAAGAAAGTGACCTTAAAGTTCAACTTCAAGAGAACCGACCTAAGTACCAACCACCAAAATCGAAAGAAGAGCTTGAAGCTTTTAAAAACGATTATCCTGACATTTATGGAGTTGTGGAAACTGTATCTCACTTACAATCGCAAAATGAAGTTAAGACTTTACAAGACGAGTTAGAAAGTTTAAAGAAAGCAAATACTACTTTGCAACAAAAGGAAGCTGCACTTGAACTTTCAAAATATCATCCTGACTTTGAAGAAATAAAAGAGTCTGATGATTTTCATAACTGGGCAGATACTCAGCCAATGGAAATTAAAAACTGGATATATGAAAACAACTCTAATGGAGCATTAGCTGCACGAGCAATTGACTTGTATAAGAAGGACCGAGGACTTGGACTTGATAAAAAAACTACGAAGAGACAACCGAAGAATGAAGGTGCAGACTTGTTGGTTAAAACTAACGAACAAACTCAAGTACCTGAATCTAAAGAACCTTTCTTCAAAAGGTCTGATATTAAAAAATTATCAGACGAAGAGTTTATGAAATATGAAAAAGATATTTTAAAAGCTCAAAGAGAAGGTAGAATTATAGATTAATTCTATTTTCATTTTTATCAACAACTAACAAAGGAGTAACTACAATGGCTAAATTCGCTGGTGGTTCAACATATAACTTTGGATTAGGTGTTTCAGGTCAAACTAATGGTTTTTTCATTCCTGAAATCTATTCAAAGAAAGTACAAATAGCTCTAAGAAAAGCTGCAGTAGCAGAAGCAGTATGTAACACAGACTACATGGGAGAAATCTCATCTTTCGGTGATACTGTTAACATTATCAAAGAGCCTCAAATCGCAGTAGCAGACTACACAAGAGGTCTGGCTGTAACATCAACTGACTTAACTGACCAAGAACTTGTTCTAACTGTAGACCAAGCTAAATCTTTTTCATTTAAGATTGATGACTTAGAGAAGAGATTCTCTCATGTCAACTTCCAAGCTATTGCTGCAGACAATGCTGCTTATGCTTTAAGAGATGCTATGGATAGTAATATTCTAGCAGCTATTTCTGCAGGAGCAACTGCAACTACAGGAATGGGAACTACTTCAACTCCAATTGATATTGGATTTGGAAGTGGTGAAGTTGACCCTTTAAACCAAATGTCATTAGCTGCTAAAGAATTAGATGAAGCTAATGCACCTGAAGATGGAAGATGGTTTGTTGCTGCACCTGAGTGGTACAATGCACTTTCTAACTCTGCATCAAAACTTTTATCAGTAGACTTTAATGCTGGTCAAGGTTCAATCAGAAATGGTTTAGTTGCATCTGGATTACTTAGAGGTTTTTCAATGTACAAATCAAACAACCTACCAACTAATGACTTATCTGGTGCTTCACCTGCTGGTTCAGCAACTGCACCTGAAGCTCTATTCGGTCACATGAGTTCAACTGCTGCTGCGTCAAGCATGAACAAAGTGGAAACTGTTAGAGACACAGGTACTTTCTCAGATATCGTTAGAGGTTTAATGGTATGGGGAAGAAAAGTATTAAGACCAGAAGTAGCTGGTAAAATTATCTACACAATAGATTAATTTTTAATACACTATTGGGTGGGGGTAGTAATATCCCCATCCTCTTATTAGGAGAAGAATTATGTTAAATAAATATTGGACAAACAAAATTAATCACTACAAGGAACATCATAAAAAAGAAGTTCTTATTGTAGCTATTATAATTATAATCGCATATATTTTATAGGAGAAACAATATGCCAATGAAAAAAGCAATGCCTGGTGGAAAAATAGTAAACAAAGGCAAATACAAACATGGTGGTAAAGTACACAGAAATAAAAAAGGTCATGGTGGAGTAATGACTATAGTAATTAAAAAAGACAAGACTAAGAAAAAATAATAATGGGTATAATGTCTTCACCTGCTTGGACTCGTAAAGAGGGTAAGAATCCTAAAGGAGGACTTAATGCTAAAGGTAGAGCTTCTTACAATAAAGGTAAAACTAAGACTGGTAAGAAAAGAAACTTAAAAGCACCAAGTAAAGTTGTAGGCAATAAAAGAAGAAAGAGTTTTTGTGCAAGGATGAAAGGAATGAAGAAGAAACTTACATCTGCAAAAACTGCACGAGACCCTAATTCAAGAATTAATAAATCACTAAGAGCATGGAACTGTTAAATGGCTAAAACTTATCTATCAATGACAAACGAACTACTGGTTGAAATTAATGAACCAGAAGTAACAACAGTATCAGGAGCATTAGGTATACAAAAGTTTGTATCTAATTGTGTTAACAGAGCTTACTTTGATATAGTAGATGCAGTAGATGAATGGTCTTGGTTAAAAACTGCAGCACCTCAAAATGATTATTATGGTAATACATTTGTTGAAACTGTAGCTGGACAAAGATGGTATCTAATGAAAGCTGGTTCAACTGATGTTGATACAGATTATGATTCAGTTAACTGGGATGATTTTACTTTAACAACAGAAGGTGTTTCAGGTAAGTCTGCTCCACATACAATTAATAAATTATCATTTACAACTTTATCAGCATGGAGACAAAACTATGCTGCAAGTGAAGAAGCTAATAAAGCTAACTCACAAACTTATTCAACACCATTAAGAGTATTAAGAAGTTCAGATGGAAGAAGATTTGGATTATCTCCAATACCTGATGATGTATATAGAATTTATTTCTTTGCTTATAATAGACCTGCTGAATTAGTAAACGATACAGACAAAGTATTATTTCCTGAACAGTACAAACCAGTTTTACTAGCAAGAGCTAGATATTATATTTATCAATTTAAAGATAATATTGCACAATCGCAATTAGCTTTAGATGAATATAAAAAAGGATTACAAAATATGGCTGACCAATTAAACTCTCCTCAACCAGAGTATATGTCAGATGTAAGATTTACATATTTATATTAAGGAATAAACTATGCCAACTCAAGGAGCTTCTATTACAGTACAAGGTGGCTTGGATTTAATTTCAAGTTCTCATGCTTTATTTAGAACACCTGGAGCTGCAACTAAATTACAAAATTTTGAATCATCTACAACAGGTGGTTATAGAAGAATAAGTGGTTATCAAAAATTAGGTACTACAAGTGCAGTTATTCCTTCTGGTGTATCAACAGATATTATTCATGGTATATCAGGATATGCTGATGGAGTTGTAGTAGCTCAAGGAGATGATTTATATTTTAGTACTACAGGTACTTCTTATGTTCAAATAAATAAAGATACTTTTACAGTAGCTATTGGAACAGTTTCAATTAGTTCAGGTTCACCAACAGTAACAGGAACTAGTACTGTCTTTACTTCTGAATTTATTGTAGGTGATGATATAAAAATTGATGGTAACTTTTATAAAGTATTATCTATTACAAGTGATACAATATTAACATTAGATATTAATGCTAATACTGCCAGTACACAAAATGGTTTAACTTTTTATAAAGGTGGTATTATCTCAAGTGCTTTAGCTTCAGCAACTACAATACCTAGAACTAATCAAACTAATATACAATTTACAAACTTTGAATCTTATGGACAAAATGGTACATTATATTTTGTAGATGGAAATAATCGTATTGGTGAATTTTTTATTGATAATAATAATAAATATCACTTTGAAGAAATGTATAGGTCTTCTCCAGTAGGTTGTTCATTAATTGAAAGATATGCTGAAAGAATAGTAGTATCAGGACAAGCAGATAATCCTAGTTTAGTATATTATAGTACTAGATTAAAGCCTTATGATTTTGAAGGAGCATCTGCAGGATTTGTAGATGTAGGTGATATAGTAACAGGTATTAAAGTATTTAGAAATAGCTTAATTATATTTTGTAAAAATAGTATATATGAGTTGACAAACCTTGATTCTACACCTATAATCAAATCAGTAACTAAAAATATTGGTTGTATAAGTGGTAACTCAATTCAAGAGATAGGTGGAGATTTAATCTTCTTAGCACCTGATGGATTAAGAACAGTTGCTGGTACAGCTAGAATTGATGATGTCGAATTAAGTTCTATATCTAGAAAAATTTTACCTTTAGTAAATGATATAATTAATAACTTTGCTAATTACACTCTTTCTAGTATGGTAATTAGAGAAAGAAGTCAGTACAGATTATTTTATTATCAATCTGGTCAAGCAGCTTCTGGACAAAAAGGAATTATAGGAACATTTAAATATAATTCAGAAGGTATCCCTTCATTTGAATGGAGTGAAACTAAAGGACTTCCTGTAAAATTTTGTACCTCAGATGTTAATAATAATGGTACAGAAACTTTATTTCATACAGATGAAACAGGTTATGTCTATCAACATGATACTGGCAATAGTTTTGATGGTTCAAATGTTGAAGCAGAATTTCAAACACCAGATATGGACTATGGTGATAATGGTTTAAGAAAAAGTTTATATAAAGTAAAAACTAATATTGAACCTGAAGGAACTCAAAACGATTTAAATTTAAGAATTAGATATGATTTTGAAAGTAGTGAAGTACCTCAACCAGGAAATTTTGCTGTAGGTAATTTAAGTTCAGCTTCATTATTTGGTACTGCAGTATTTGGTACAGCAGTATTTGGTACAACAACATTACCAAGTAAAAGTATATTAGTAAATGGAAGTGGATTTTCTAATAACTTTAAATTTTTTAGTAATGATACTAATGCACCATATTCAGTAAATGGAATGTTTGTTTCATTCATAGCAGGAGGAAGAAGATAAATTATGGCAGGATATACTAGACAGAGTTCATTAAATAATGGTGATACTATTACAGCAGCTTTATTTAATAATGAATACAATCAATTACTAGCAGCATTTAATGCATCATCAGGACATAAACATGATGGTACTGCAGCAGAAGGTCCAGTCATTGCACTCATTGGAGATGCAGGTCTTACTACTCCTTTAAACAAAATTATTGTTGATACAACTAATGATGAAATAGGTTTTCATATTGATGTATCAGGTACATCTACAGAACAATTTAAATTATTAGATGGTGCAATTGTACCGATAACAACTAATGATATTGACTTAGGTTCTAGTTCTTTAGAATTTAAAAATGCTTTCTTTGATGGTACAGTTACTTTAGATGGATTAACTATTGGTAGTGCTACAAGTATTACAGATGTAGATACAGATTTAACTTCAGTATCAGCAAGTGATGATACAGTTGCAAGTGCTAAAGCTATTAAGACTTATGTTGATGCACAAGTAACAGCAAGTGATTTAGATTTTTCTGGTGATGCTGGTGGTTCTCAATCAATTGATTTAGATTCACAATCATTAACATTAACTGGTGGAACTGGTATTGATACTACAGGTTCTGCACAGACAATGACATTTGCAATTGATAATACAGTTGCAACATTAACAGGTTCTCAAACATTAACAAATAAAGTTATTGATTTAGATAATAATAATTTATCTAATATTGAAGTTGATAATTTAAAATCTGGAGTATTAGATACAGATATAACTTCAGTATCTGGTTCAGATGATACACTTGCTTCTGCAAAAGCAATTAAAACTTATGTAGATGCACAGGTTGCAACAATCCCAGTTGGAGATATTACTTCAGTAGTTGCTGGTGATGGTTTAACAGGTGGTGGAGTATCTGGTGATGTAACTTTAAATGTTGTAGGTGGTACAGGTATTGATGCTAATGCAAATAATATTGCTATTGATTCAACTGTAGCTACACTTACAGATTCACAAACTTTAACAAATAAAATTTTAACAAGTCCAACTTTAAATAGTCCAGTTTTAAATACTGCTATTAGTGGTACAGCATTTAAAGATGAAGATAATATGTCATCTGATTCTGCTACAGCAGTTGCTTCACAACAATCGATTAAAGCATATGTTGATACACAAGTAGCTACTATACCTACTGGAGATATTACAGAAGTAACTGCAGGTACAGGATTATCAGGTGGTGGTACTTCTGGAGCAGTAACTTTAGATATAGATTCAACAGTTGCAACTTTAACTGGTACACAAATTTTAACTAATAAATCAATTGATTCAGATAACAATACTATTACTAATATAGTTGATGCAGATATTAAAGCTGCTGCAGCTATTGATGCTACAAAGATAGCAGATGGTTCAGTAACAAGTACAGAGTTTCAATTTATTAATAGTTTATCATCTAATGCTCAAACACAACTAGATGCTAAACAAGCAACTATTGATTCATCTAATAGATTAAATGCTAATCTAATACATGATGGTTCAGTAGACAATACAGAATTTGGTTTCTTGGATGGAGTAACTTCATCTATTCAAACTCAAATAAATACAGCTAACACTAATATTAGTAATAAAGCTAGTAATGGTTTTGCAGTAGCTATGGCTATTGCTCTCTAGTTGTTGACAATCAGGTAAAAAAAAGGTATAATTAGGATAATTCTATGGCACAAGATTTCGAAAGATATTTACAACAAGACATTTCAAACTCGTCAGGGTCTCCTACTGTTTTAAGAACAGCAGCAGATTCAGATGATGCAATCATAGGTATTAGATGTGCAAACACTTCTGGTACTGCTGTGAATGTAACTGTATATGTTAAGAATGGTAGTGACACTTATCACATTATTAAAGATGCACCTATTCCTACAGGTGGTTCTTTAGAATTAATTGATGGTGGTTCTAAAGTTGTATTACAGACTGGAGATTCAGTTGAAGCTTATGCTTCTGCAGCTTCATCTGTTGATATAATTACAAGTGTTGTAGATACTATCTCAGCATAATAAGGAAATAATATACTATGGCATATGTTGGAAGAACTCCTGCAAACGCAGCTATTACAGCTTCAGATTTAGATAATGGTATTGTCACAGCAGACAAACTAGCTACTAATGCTGTTACTGAAGTTAAAGTAAATGCAGATGCAATAACAAATGCTAAAACAGAATTTACACCTGGACTAACTATTAAAGGAGATGGTGCAAGTGCTGATGGAAAATTAGTTCTTAACTGTTCACAAAATTCACATGGAGTTTCAATAGCTGGACCTGCACATTCTGCAGGACAAAGTTATAATTTAGTTTTACCAACAAGTGTTGGAAGTAATGGACAAGTACTTGCTACCAATGGAAGTACAAACAATCAATTAACATGGGTTGATGCACAAGAAACAAAGCCAACTGTAGCTAATGTATCTCAAACTATTGCTCCAGCTACTGCAACAACTATAAGTATTACTGGTACAAACTTTGTATCAATACCTCAAGTAGAATTTGTTAAAACAGATGGTTCAGTAACAGTTGCTAATACAATTTCATTTACAAATGCTACAACACTTTCAGTTAATGTAACTTTAGCTACAGGTAACTATTATGTTAGAGTAGAAAACCCAGATGGTAATGCAGGTAGAAGTTCAAGTAATATTATTACAGCATCAACTGCACCTACATGGACAACAGCAGCAGGTTCTTTAGGAAGTGTTGCTGGAGATTTTTCTGGAACAGTTGCAACAGTTGCAGGTACTTCTGATAGTGCAGTAACATATTCTGAAACAACATCAGTATTAACAAATGCAGCTCAAGCAAATTGTGCTTTAAATTCTACAACAGGTGCAATTACAACAACAGATTTTGGTGGTAGTTCTACAACTGCTACTACTTACAATTTTACTTTAAGAATTACAGATGCCGAAGGTCAAACAGCAGATAGAGCATTTAGCTTAACATCTAGCTTCGGTGCAACAGGGGGTGGACAATTTAACTAATGGCTAGTACATTTTTACAAAGAACACCATCATCAGATGGAAACAGAAGAACATGGACATTTAGTGCATGGGTTAAAATATCTGCTTTAAGTGCTAATACTATTTTTGATGTAGGTACAAATGGTCAAGATGATTATACACCTTTCTTTTTTCAAAGTGATGGAAAAATTAGATTATATGAAGTTGTAAATGGTACTTTACAAAATTATAATTTAATCACCAATAGATTATTTAGAGATACTTCTGCTTGGTATCATCTTGTATATAGGGTAGATACAACTCAATCTACTGCAAGTGATAGAATTAGATTATATGTAAATGGAGTACAGGAAACTTCTTTTTCAACAGCTACATATCCTTCACAAAATTATGATACTTTAAAAAATTCAACATCTTATGAAAATGTTATTGGCATAGCTTCAGATAATAGATTAAATGCATTTGATGGTTCTATGAGCCATATTCATTTCTGTGATGGTTATTCTTATGACGCAACAGCATTTGGTGAAACAGATACAACAACTGGAGAATGGAAAATTAAAACTTCTCCATCAGTAACTTATGGAACTAATGGTTTCTTTATTCTTAAAGATGGTAATTCAGTTACAGACCAATCTGGTAATAGTAATAACTTTACAGTTGGTGGTGGTACACTTACAAAAACAGAAGATAATCCAAGCAACGTTTTTGCTACATTAAATCCTTTAATACAATTAACAGACGCAACATTATCAAATGGTAACAATTCTTGTGCTTATGGTAGTGCAGGTTCAAGAGCAGTAATGCTAGGAACTTTAGGAATGTCATCTGGTAAATATTATATGGAATTT
>Ga0222717_10000422_pt1 | contig 36566 bp, 32 predicted proteins | sample C33_18DmetaG_FD_165053 | JGI IMG/M metagenome (GOLD analysis project Ga0222717, IMG submission 165053) | Estuarine water microbial communities from San Francisco Bay, California, United States - C33_18D | ecosystem: Environmental > Aquatic > Marine > Unclassified | place: USA: California... | reverse complement strand
CCCAGTTACAAATATTACTAACGGTTCATACTTTTTACGTACAGACTTTACACCTAACAGGTTGTTTAGAAAAGACGGAACAAGATGGATTAAAATTAGTGACGATAATCAACGCTCGTGGGCGGCGGCAAATAGAGCATTAACATCATTTATAAATAACGATTCAAGTTTTGTCGAAGATGGCGAAATAAGAAACGAAAAAACAAATTTAAGTAAGGTTATTAAACCACGAACAGACGATTAGGAGAAAAAATGTTTTTTGGAAAAGATACAAAATTAGATAGGGAGGCTGTCTTTGAGCAGTTAAAAATAGACGAAGGAGTAGTAAATGAAATTTACCACGATCATCTCGGATATCCGACTTTTGGTGTGGGTCACTTGGTATTGGAGTCAGATCCTGAGCACGGAGCAGAAATTGGCACTCCGGTTTCAGAAGAAAGAGTTAGAGAATGCTTTGAAAAAGACCTCGACACCGCAATTGCAGAGTGTGAATTGTTATACGAAGCAGGGGTATTTGGAGATTTACCAGACGAAGTCCAGCAGATCCTGGTCAATATGATGTTTAATATGGGCAGGACAAGACTAAGTAAGTTTAAGAAAATGCATGCCGGAATACTTGAAGGGGATTGGAAGGAAGCGGCCAAGGAAGGCAGAGATTCAAGATGGCATAAACAAGTTACTAATCGTGCTGAAAGATTAATGGAAAGATTAGAGAACGTATAAATGAGAAGAGGGTCAAAAGTTCGTGACCCAATAGAATATATCAACGTAAGAATTGATATGCTTGTTAAAGAACGAACTAAAAATGATAACGAAACTGCACACATGGTAATAGATAAATGTGTAGGTGAGTTAAGTTATGTGTTAGAACTGTTAGAGAGAAATAAATGTCAGACATCAGAGTAAAAGAACCTCAAATTCCCGAAGAAGGCGAGTATACTTTAGATATGTCTGGCAATCTTGTACAGTATGTTAACGGACAATGGATAAAAGCAGACAATGGCAGGTAAAAATTTAGATTACTGGTACGATGAACAGATAAAACGTTATCTAATTCAACTTGTCAGAGTATTCTCAAACTTTCAAGTAAAAGAGAATACTGAGAATGGTCCTCACTACAATAGAGTTCCTGCACGTTACGGTGACATGAGCAGAATGGTTGCACAAATACTACGTAACAATTCAGAGAATGCAATTAATAATGCACCTCAAATTACTGTGGGAATACAAAGCATACAGCCAGCAAGAGATAGAACTGCTGAACCATATCATGTAGATACTACGCAAGTTGCTGAACGTGATTGGAACAAAGAAGACAAACGTTATACAAGTGATCAAGGTAACTTGTACACTACACAACGTTATATGCCAGTACCGTATAACTTAAATATACAAGTTGATATATGGACCACTAACACTGATACAAAATTACAAATTTTAGAACAAGTGTTTGTATTGTTTAATCCAAGTATACAACTGCAATCAAATGATAATCCTCTTGACTGGACCAGTGTGTTTGAAGTTGAGATGACTGACATACAGTGGAGCAGTAGAGGTATACCAGCAGGAGTAGATGAACAATTAGACATAGCAACATTAACATTTGCTGTGCCAATTTGGATATCACCACCTGCAAAAGTACAAAGACAAAAAATTATACAACGAATAGTAAATGATATTTACAAAACATCAAGTATATCAGACTTAGGGTACAGTGAAGACTATCATGACTTCTTTAGTCAAGTACCGGATGATGCTGTTGTGGTTGTTGCTCCCGGAGATTACCAAATTCAAATAGCATCTGGTAGTGCAACATTGATAAACTCAGCAGGCGTAGGTCAAAAATGGGCAGACATCATTGATATGCAAGGCGAGTTATCTAATACCAGTAGGATAGAATTAAATTTAGAAGACAATATACAGGACAGAACCAAATTAGTTATAGGTAGCATTTCTAAAAATCCAATAGCAGAAGACACATTGATATTTAATTTAGATGCAGACACTTTGCCCACTGACACTATTGCTAATGTAGATAAAATTATAGATCCGAGAGCAAGTAGGCCCGGTGATGCACTGTTAGGGTCAGCACTTGGGCAAAGATATTTACTGTCCGAGGATGTCAGTATCGATTATGTTGAATGGAGTATAGAAGCAAAAGCAAACGACATAGTAGAATACGACGGTGCAAAATGGATTGTTGCATTCGACAGTTCGGCAGTTGACAGCGAAGCATTTGTTACTAATGCATATACAAATGCACAATTTAAATGGACTGGTACACAATGGATTAGCAGTTGGCAAGGAACATATAATCCAGGGTACTGGAGGCTAATACTTTGACGGTAGCCGCTGGTGTTGTTTTCCTTGCCAAAGATACAGGAAGATGTATGTTGCAATTACGAGAAGGCAACAAAAGATTTAATCATACCTGGGGTTTTTGGGGAGGCATGATTGAAGATAAAGAATCTCCGTACGAATGCATCCAACGAGAGTTAACAGAAGAAATTGGGTTTGTTCCAGAGCTACAAAAACTAAATCCTATTGATGTTTACCAAAGCAAAGACAAAAACTTTTACTATTACAGTTTTGTTTATGTAGTAGAAGAAGAATTTTCCCCAGTGTTAAACGGGGAAAGTGCCGGGTATGCTTGGGTAGATATTGGAGTATGGCCAAAACCATTACACCAAGGCGCACATATTACACTTAATAAGAACAGGGGTACAGACAAAATACACACTATATTGAACATAAATAGGTAGGAGTATTGTGTCTAAAATAGTTAATTTTACTTGTCTACGCATTCAAGCAGAGCTGGACAAATACAGCAAAACAAAAACCATACCGCATGATTTATTAGATGGCCTATGGACCGTTGACGACATTGAGTCTTGTTTAGATGCTATGCCAAAACGTTATCAACGTTGGGGTAAAAAATTATTAAAAGAATACACAGAATTTTTAGACAGCAATGTTGGCGAATTAAAAAAAGCATTGCGTAAGGAATATACGGCGGGTATGAAAGCCGCAAGAACCAGAGATGAAAAATTTAGTTTTCCAAAAGTTATTAATAGATATCGACCAGATATAAATCCTATACGTGCATTATATTACGAAGCTCGTAATCTAACAAGAGCATACGATCCCGAAGATGAATACCATCAATGGCTTGCAGAATTAGTAACTGATAAATCATTTAATAATGCTATGCTCGATGCAATGTCGCATGATATAAAACGTTTAGAACGTGTGATACAACGTTACTACTGGCCTATGTTAAAATTAGAAGAAGAACAGATACCGCTTGAATTATTTCATGCAAGACAATTGATAAAAGATGCAAGACATTATTACAACTTCTTTCTTAATTTACAAAACTGGCATCCGGACGAATAATTACTTACTTGTAGCAATAAATATTCCATCCCAATCTTTTGGAAGTGTTTGAGTCTTTTGAAATTCGCAACGCTCAATCCACATATCATAATAACCTTTCATCCTACCTTCAAAGTGCGTATCTAATAATTTACACAATTTAATTGCTCTATCAAAGTCCTGGTTTCTATAATGTTTATGCATTGCATCGTGCATCTCTTTAGACTTAGCATGTTTACCTACTTTATAATCAAGTACAGTGTATATTTCAATGCCTATTGTTTTGCCTTTAACTGCTAAGTCATCAACTTTTAAATAAAAGAATTCGTTTTTAGTTTTGTGATATGTACTGCCACCGACTAATAGTAAGCATCCGTATTCTTTGCACTTAGACTCAATTCGTGCGGCAGTTGATACAGCATCTCCAAGTACATCATAACTATGTCTGCTTGTAGAGCCCATCTCACCGAGATAACCAACGCCAGTGTTAATGCCAGCCCCCATACCAATTGGAGGTCTTCCCTCTGCTGTGATCTTATCATTAAATTTCTCCACTGCTCTTAACATATCCAAACCTGTTTGCACTGCTGAGTGTTCATGTCTTGCATCATCGGTTGGAGCATTGTGTATATGCATACTTGCATCACCTATGTACTTGATAATCATACCGTCTGCGTCAAGTACAGGTTGCGTAATAGCATCCATATAACCATTCATTAGTTTTGTGAGTCCTTGAACATCATCACCAAAACTTTCTCCTAATGGTGTGAAGCCACGCAAGTCTGAAAAGCATATTGATATCTCTCGCTTCATGCCTTCTTTGATCAATGCAGGATTTTCTTGTAGCATACGCACCACTGTAGGTGAGCAGTATCCCGCAAATTGTTTTTCAATCTCTTGTCTTAATTTAAACTGTATCCAGAAGTTGTTAAAACTTGCCTGTGTAAACACAATAAAGCCTGCTAAGAAAGGAAATGTTGCGTCTACTAACATCAAGTTTGCAGTATAAGAATGTACACTATAATATACAATACCGCCTAAAATGCTAAGTGTAGTAAGCAGTCCTGCCCATATAGGTAATCTATACAACGATAAGCCTATTAATACCATAGTCAACAACGCACACAGAAGCTCTGTAACAGCACTTAGCTCACTACGACGTATATTTGACCCATCTATAAAATTCTGTAGCATGTGTGCTTGTATATGCTGTGGATATATGTTGCCTATCGGAGTGGGCACCGGATTGGCAACACCTTCTGCACTCACACCCACTATGACGAACTTGCCGCCCATATTTGGTAAACTGTCTGCACCAGTGTATTCTATTTCTTCGAATGTATTATTAAAACGTATGTATGCTGTTCCATCTCCTTGTGTTACTACAGGAACAAATGGTGGTATAGCAAATTCTTGTATTCCTATCTCACTTGTTTTAATCATGTAACTGGGTTGACCAGTTTGCACTCTTAACATTTCAATTGCAAACGAAGGATATATTTTATCCGCTACTGTGATTGCAAGTGGGTATGTTCTTGTTTGATTATCTGGTTGTGGTGCTGATGCATTAATACCAATACCAGATGCTACTGTTTCCAACTCTGCTATATTTGTTACCAGATTTTTCCAAGTCAATAAGTGTTGTTGTGCCGGGCTCGGGCCTATTGTACCAGTCCCTATATGCGGTCCTGAACTCCGAACTCCTTTGGAACTTGGGGTCTGGCTTAAAACTATTCCGTTTCCTTTTATCCATGATGCAAAGACCTCGTCTCCTCCAAAACGATCTACTTCAGGGAACATTAATGTAAAACCTACTATCCCTTGATTTTTTTGTCTTATGTCGTATATCATTTGTGCATAAGACTGCCTGGGAAATGGATACTGTCCTAAAGCATCTAAACTTTTTTCACCGAGATTAATTATAACTACTTCGTTACTTTGTTTTGTTTCGTCAAGTTGTTGGTAGTAATCAAATGTTTGCGAACGCAAACTCTGTAGTGGTGTTGGGTCTGATATTCTCAAGCCAAGTAATAAGCATATTGTTACTGCTACTGCCCAGCCGCTGTATAACCATTTCATAGTTATATTTATCGTAAATATCAGTCAGCAAATGCTCGTTCAAGCATGAAGTCGCCCATTTCACCGGTGTTACCTTCTTCCCATTTTAAATATGAGAAACGCTCTCTGCATTCTTTATTAAGTGATGGAGAACCACAAACCATTATGGCATCTCTTTCTTTAGTTAACTGTGACCCAAGAACTGGATCAATGTGATTCCAAAATCTACCTTGTCTAAAATATTTTTCTCTTGTCACAGAGGGAATATATAAAAACGGCATCATGCCCGATAAATCTTCCATGCTGTCCTTGTATGTAAGTTCTGCTACTTCTCTTACAGTATGGAACAAATAGACGTTATCGAACCTATCGTATGTTGCAGGGTCTTTAGCAATGCTTACAAACGGTGCTATGCCTGTTCCTGTTGCTAACATTACTAAATTCTTTTTAGGTAACAAGTAATCGCAAACCAAACTACCTGTGGTTTTTGGGCCTACTAATATGTCATCACCAATTTTAATATTTTGCAATTTACTTGTGAGAGGTCCGTCTTGAACTTTAATACTGAGGAACTCTAAGTGGTCATCATAATTAGTGCTTACAATACTGTATGCTCTCATTATTTTTTTAGGTTCGAGTTCTAATCCTATCATAGCAAACTCTCCATTTTTAAAACGGAAGGTTTTATCTCTTGTAGTTTTAAAAGAAAATAAGCGATCGCTGTAGTGTGTGATTTCAGTAACTTGCTCTCTATTCATGTAGATATTTATTACTATCTGTTCTTGGAGCAATCTTTTCTGGCACGACTCCAGACATGAAAATTGTTTGCCACAATAGCGGCCATAAAATAATTTGCACTGGCAAAATCCTCGTCTGTTAAAACAGTTTGGTTGGTACCGATAAACATAGCCGGTATTATAACTACTGATTTTAAAAATACTATTTCATGTAACTCTGGCTTTTTATCCAGTAGCGGATTTGCTTCCTCAATACAATCATACTTTACTGCTTCAACTGTGGTGTATATGTCTAACAACTGAAGTGCTGTAAACATTGCCCAGGATAATGGCGAAGCAGGTTCTTTCAGTGGTGGTAGATCTAAAGTGATGGCTGGCGGGTATTCGTATTCGAATGTTGCTTGTTGAACTTCCGCTAAAACTTCTTTGCTATAGCAACACCCATGGCCATTGTTTATAAAAAATATTTGCTCAGGAGAAAGATTTGCTGGGAAATCTGTTGCGTAACAGTTAAGAGAAAGTAGCGACAACATAATCATTGCCGCTAATTTCATTATTCGCACTCCTTAGGATTACTCGAACAATAGTCTTTAATTTGTTTTATTAACATTTTAATATCATCCTCATTGTCCTGCTTATCTTTGCGATTAGATAACAGGCTTAATCCTTTTTTGGTGCTTCTGGTTCTTTTTGTAGTTCGTCAGTTTGTTTGTCAACTTCATTTGCGACAGTTTCTACAACACCTTGTGCAGTGTTAATAGTTACGTCTGCAATTGCTTTCGCATCGTTAGTTACTGCAACTGCCATTGTGGCGGCTCCGCCAACAACGCTGTCCACAGTACCTGTGACAATCTCTGTTCCTGCATTCCAGGCCCCTCCAACTGAGGCGCACCCTACAGTGCCTAAACAAAGTACCGCTACGAAGAACTTAATATGTTTATTCATATTATCTCCATGGTTAAATAGCATGCCAACTGCAATGCTACAATATTATTTATCTGAAAGTTAGATGCCGTGACTGTTAAAAGGACGATCTCCTGCTAAACTGTGTTGATCGTGTAGGTGTAATTCGTAGGCTAAGATATCTTTGGTATTTTGGCAGTCGGTAGTGTGCAGTAGTTTTAATATTTCCATTCTGTTTGCTTCTTCTATTTGATGTACTAAGTCACACCACATATAAAATACCACAAATATACTTGGCACAATAATAATATAAAATACTAACCATGGGAAAAAGAAAGTGATAATTAAAACGTGTACGCCTATGACTGATAGTGAATATATCTTGAGACTATTGAGCCATTTACTTAACATCGACCTTCAGGTTTAGTTGTTCTATGTATGCATTGCTATGCCAATAAGTATCTAACACAATGTCAACCACAAGAGCAATTAACACCAATGTTAGTATTACAGAAAGATATAGGTTTATACCCGCAGATATTTTTAGCCACTTAATCATATGCTTCATACGATACATTATAGTTGATATTGTAGAACTTGTCAACCGGTTTTAATTGCTACCATTTACTGTTACTGAACATCCTGCTGTGTTATAACATACACCTGTGATGCTGTAACTGCCGGCCGATGATGTCATGTTTTGATCTAAGTCAAGTGTGTAAGCACCAGTACCGTATGTTAAATCAATTGCCGCTGTTGCGTTATTGCCGCCACGTTGATTAACATCAACACTATGCCCGTCACCATCTAACACAATGTCTGCCCATTTAACACCACCGTTACCTCGTTGATATAACACCACATCATTGTAATCACCTGTTATCTCTATAAAGCCATCGTGTCCTGATTTGCCTAACTGTCTGTGATCTACGTCATTGTAGTCACCTGTTATAATGTTTGCCAAATGATGAGGACCTGCGTTAGTGCCGCCTGACGATCTGTTAGTATCTGTTTGGCTACTTGCTAAAGTATTGTTGGAGCCATCTATGGTCCAATATGCTTCGTGTCCGCCTTCTTCGTCTATGTCAAGATTGCCTGTTAAATGTTTACCTTGCCATACTTTGAGATCATTATTACTACCATTTGCATCTACTTTTGCAAAGTTATTGTTGCCGCCATTGCCTTGAAATAAATCAAACGTGTTGTTACTGCCATCTAAGTTACCTTCAAATAAATGACTGTAGCCTTGCTGATAAAATGTTAAGTTATTAGACGCACCAAGTAATTGACTATTGATGTCTATGCCTTGGATTACATTGTCGTATCCATCTTGTGTTACCGTTAGAGTAAGATTGTCACCTGCTTGATCAATGAGAATAATGTTGTCTGCATTTGCTGTCATAGGCATTAATAAAAACATGCCCAGTATAATATATCCCAATACTAAAAGAGGGGTATCTTTTGGTTTCATTTCGTTTAGTTTTTTATCTATGTTCATATTAACCTTGTGTTTGTCTTATGTATATATTTATACCCGAACAATCATTTACACATATAACGTTAGTTCTATTCTCTATGTCTGTTTCAAGTCTTGCATTACTGCCAACTGGCACTTTAACACTGATAGTACCATTAACTTCTCTGTAGAACCATATAAACCCAGAACGATCTATTATGGTATTAAATTGTGTTTTTGGATCAAACCCTGATGCTAATGTACCTGTTATTATATCAACGCCTTGTTGTCCTTCTGTTTTTTCTGACAACACTGCAAGTTTATCTGCTTCGTCTAATATTTCTAATAAATCCTGTAAAAAATCAACACCTAATATGTCAACATCTAATTCACTGAATTCTAAGTCTATGCTATCTTCATTTTGATCGTCGAGCAAATTTTCTTCTAAAAAATCTATATCAAGATCATTGAATGCTAAGTAGTCGATGCCCTTTCTTGCTTCTATTTGTTGTTCTTCTGCTTCTGTGATTTCTGCTGGTTCACTTACAATAAACATGTTGTCTATCATATTTAAATTTAAATCTTGTATAACCACTGGCTGAGTTGGTGGTGTTTCAAATGTGCTTACCATTACTGCTTGGTAGGCTTCTGTTAATAATACTTGCCCGCCATCATTTGTAACTGTGATAGCACCGGATGGTCTACACCCTTCTTCTAATTTTACTTTGTCTGTGCAATTTGCGTCTGGCAATAGTATAACTAAACTCCTGCCTAATTCATCTACTGTGGTTGTAAAATCTGTTCCACGCACACCAATTGTTGCTGTGGGAGTTTGTATGGCTATGTTTTCTTTTGGTACAAGTCCTAATCCGCCTGTGGCAAATCTTGCTGTGCCTGACACAAAGTTCATTGCCATCTTACTTTTACTTGGATCGGGGTCGTAGACATACTCGTTGATTACTATCAACGTATTTTCTGTCAGACTGACCTGTGTTTTATCTACGAATTCAATTTTAAGTCTACCTGCTGTAGTTTCTACATTGTCCATACTAACAATTGTAGAATCTAAAACTGCGGACAGTTTTTCACCAGATGTTCGTTCTATACTACCTGGATTTCCAGTCTGCTCAAATACGCCGCCTATCTTTTCAGCGGCGCTTGAGTTAGACAAAAACGAAAACAGTACAACAAAACTAATCTTTCTGAGTAATGTTAACTGTTGCGTTTTCACTGTCTATATCTAAATCCATATAACCGTAGCACGAAGTTGCACCAGTGGCACATGTACCGGAACTTTGAATTAAATCAATGTCTCCGCCTGAACCGTCGTATACTACTTTCATGTACTGGTCTGCACCATCAGTTTGGCTGGTTACAATATCGTTATTATCACCAGTTAGGTCAAAATTCCAAGTTGCATCATCGACTTCAATGTCAATGTCCCATACGTTGCTGTCACCTAAGATTGCTAAGTCGAAATCTAATCTTTCTGCACTTGCAACTGATCCTAAGTCAAAGTCAAACGTATTTGAATCACCTTGAATTGTAGCAAGTATATTGCCTGTATCGGCTGAACCTGTGTCACCAACTTTGATGTCCCAGATATTACTGCTACCAGTAAAAGTCCAATCGTATGTACTGCTGTCTGCAGTTATACTACCAAAAAACTCATTACTGTTACCTACTTGGTCTAAATCGATATTTAAAGTTGTACCAACTAATGACAAATCAGTTGCCTGAGTTGCATCGCCGGAAACCTTATTACCGAAACCTTGTTGTAAAATAGTTAAATTCAGTGTGTCACCAACTTGATCAATTAAGATTTCGTTATCGGTTGCACCTGCTGAATAAACTGTTCCACTAAAGGCCATTAACCCTACTACCAAACTTAATGCTGATAAAGTTTTATTCAACATTTGTTTCTCCTGTTTTTAAATTTTCTGCAGGTGGGAGACTTTCAGCATCATTGCTGGCAATCGTCCAGTAACCTCTACCGTCACCTTGTTCAATGAGTGCAAGTACTGCCGCTTCCGTGGCGCTCCTTACTGCCCATGTCACACTTTCGTTAGAAGTAATTCCTGTTTCCAATTCTAATAATTTTGTATCCATGTCAAGAAAACGAAATACATCTCCTCCCATGCCTACACTAAGTATTGTCTTGTATGTCTGTACGTTAAGTATAACTTCGCCTGTTAAAGTACTAACAGCACGTAGACTAACAATAATGCTGTCTCGTCTGTATTGAGCACTTCCACCGATACCTAAATATCTGGCTCCGTTACCTCCTGTTTCTATGTTACTGTCGTACCCAACTATACCGCCTTCAAGTAAAATACCCGCAAACAACATTGGCTGTAGTTTTTGGCTCTCTTTACCTGCTTTGGCATAATCGTCTCTGGTACTGCGGATAATTTGTCTTTCTCTAACCAGGTTATCCAACCCTACTCCTCTTTCAACGACACGGAACCAAGTACCGTTTGCAGTATCACCTGCACCTGCCGCCTTAAGAGCATCAATTAACAATGCTTTTGCACCCTGCGTTACCGCTGTGCTAAACAATGCTATATTGTCCTTTTGTTTTCTTTGACCTGTTAAGTCAGAGAACTGATATACTGCAACCACAGGCATTACTTCTGCAGGTGGTAACTGTCTTAATTTTTCGTATGTGGGTAATTCAACTTGCTTAGGTTCTTCAACACATTCCATTACGTTGTCGTAACACCAGTCGCCTGTTAATGCATTATTAGGCAATGACATTGATGCACACCCCGACATTATCGTACTAAAAAGTAGTGTGGCAATTAGCGAACTATAACTTTTCATATTGTCTTATCCGCCGCCGATGGCAACTCCTACAGGTATATCTATTGTAGTCATTGTTCCGTCTGAGCTTACAATGGTTAGCCTAATTATTTCTATGCCGTCATCTCCAACCATTCTTTCGTATGTGACTGTGTTTCCTTCGATAGTGAACACACCATAGTCTGCTCCGTCTTCGTTACCAAACATACTGTCTACTAACTGTCTACTAATTTGACTGTAAATTCTACTTTCTAAATTTCTCAAAAATTTATTAAGTGTTGAGTTTTCTTCTTCACGCTGAATTCTTAATAGCTCGGCGTCTATTTGATCTTTAATTTTGTCTTTGCGACTTTTTTGTTGGTTTTCAATAGTTAGATAATGGGCACCTGTTCCTATCCCACTAAAACTTGGATTCTTAAACTTCATTACTAATTCGTCTGCTAATGCTATTGGACTCATAAATAATAGTCCTAACATTATACCGAATGCAAATGCTTTGAATAAATCACTACCAGACCATATACGTGGTCCTACTTGCGATTTAAGTAACTCCCAATCTTTATCTCTCATCTGTCTGTACCTCTGACTGTAGTGTGGCAAGAGCCTCTTTTTGCTTGGCTTCTTTTATTACCTTCTGTCTTTCTTTGTATTCTAAAACTACATTTACTTTTTGCTGTAGTCGTATCATATCCTGATCAAGCATTCGTGTTTGATCAATTACACGTATTAATGCCATATGCATTGTTTCTAATTCAGGGTCTATTTTCTCACCTATAAACCACCAAACATAATATATAAAATATCCTAATCCTACACAAAGTACTATAGGGAAACCAAATGTATTAATTGCTTCTGCAATTCCACTTACATCTTCCATCAGTCTCTCCTTGCATCAATTTTGTTATCTTCTACAAAATTTTCTGCTCGTGCTACTCTGTCAATGTCAGGACTTAGTTCGAGGGCACTGCTAACAAGCAAGTCAATTTTCATCATCTCGTTGCTCATTGTTCTTGCTCGATTTTCTAAACTCTTACAAAATAAAGTTAGGGTCTTTATCTGACCTACTATGCCTTCAAGTATTTGTTTTATAACAAGAAATATGAAGAAACCCATTACTATACTTCCGGCAATCGGCGCTCCAACTTCTGCTATCAATCCAAAAATTTCATTCATACAATGTGTACCTGTATTTGTTGTACTCTAATTAGGTGTTTTGTATGTATGTGTGTTCTATATACTATTCTGTGTTGTCGTAAACTTACCTATCTCTCCTGTACCTATTATTTATCATAATTATAGTCAAAAAAAAGCACTCCTAAGAGTGCTTTTAAAGTTTCTATAATTGTTGTTATAGTTTATTGTAAGTTGATTAATGCTTCAACAACACCGTTACCATCTTCGTTTTCGCTAATTGCTTTACCGATGATTGTACCTGACTTAACAGTTTCTGGGTTAGCGCCTTTGGCTCTACCTGGGATACTTGATGTTACAAGTAATTCACCTTTGCCAATTGGACCACTAACTTTAACTGGTACCCTTCCGCATAATGCTACTGGAGTTCCACCTGCTAATTCACTGTTCATCAAGTATGCTGGGTCTGTGGAAACAACACCTGCTACACGGTAATCTTCATCACCTGAACATTCTGTTATTTCTGCATCGCCACCAAACACAACAACTGTACCTGCATCATACACTGCATCTGCTGAATAGTTCTCAGCCAAATCCGCATATCTTGCCGTTGTTGCTGTTGCACTAACTACGCCAGCACTAAAGTTACCGGAACCGTCTCTGGCAACCACTGTACTTGCTGTATTGGCTGATGTTGCGTTAACATTTAATGTAGCACTACCACTTGATGCGCCACCTGTTAAGTATGAACCTGCCACAACTGCTGTAATATCACCTACGTTGCCTGTTAGTCCACTTATGCGTCCTGTTACGTGATCGTATACGTCATTACCTGTTGGTATTGATGTGCCGCCGTTTGCAACTGCACCAGTAGAAACACTTAATGTAACACTACCACTTGAACCGCCGCCACTTAAATGTGTACCTGCTGTAACACCAGTGATGTCACCAACGTTACTTGTCCAACCTTGGTCGTTGCTAAAGTCACTTAGTGTGATTTCGCTAACTAATTTTCTGCTTTGTACACCATTGTCAAGAATTACAAGTTCGTCTTGTGTTCCGACAACTGCCGCAGTCATATCTGGTAGTTCAGTTAGGTCAACGTTTAGTGTAACTGTACCTGAAGTACCGCCACCGTCTAATAACGTACCTGCTGTAACACCTGTTACATAACCTGTATCTGTTAAACTAATAGCACCTGTAGAACTGTTATAAGTAATACCAGTTCCGCCACTAACTAATCCTCTAACATGTGAATCGCTTAGTGCTAAACTAACACTACCACTTGATCCACCGCCAGTTAAACCGTTACCAGCACTTACGTTTGTTATATCACCAACTGTTGTTGAGTAACCGTATGCTTCAATCTTATCAGCAACTGCTTTTGCTGTCATTAACACTGTGTCTGAATCACTAAATGCTTCTGAACTTAATTGTATTGCCGCTCCAGCAAAGTCACCAACTGTTAAATCTGGTAGTCTTGCACTTGCAATAGTACCTGATGCTATTTGACTTGCACCAATTGATATTGAAACTTCGCCACTTGCAGTTAAACGTCCTTTTGCATCAACTGTAAATGTTGATACTGTGCCAGCGTCACCAAATGATCCAACCGTTGCGGCTGTATCTGCTAATGCTAAACTAACACTACCACTTGCACCACCACCTGTTAGACCTGAGCCTGCACTTACGTTTGTTATATCACCAACTGTTGTTGAGTAACCATAACTTAGAATTTTATCTTGTACTGCCGCCGATGTCATTAATGTTGTATCGTTATCTGCAAAACTTTCTGTGCTTAACTGAATTGTTGCTCCTGCAAATTCACTAATTGTTAAACCACTTACGTTTAATGTTGCTGTACCACTTGTAGCACCGCCACTTAAACCAGTTCCTGCTGTAACACCAGTAATAAAGTCTGGATCTGTTAGACTGATTACACCACTTGATAAAGTAATACCAGCACCACCACTAAAGTGATTTCTAACTTGTGCCGCACTTGGACCTGTGTAAGTAATTACACCAGTTGAGCTGTTGTATGCTAATGCACCATCACCACCACCGTCTGTTACTGAGATAGCACCTCTGGCTCTTGCAGTTGTATGGTATTGATTAGTACCTTCTGATAAATTACTTGTGCTGTGATTAGCAATACTGCTAACTGTACCAGTTACATCACCAGTTACATCACCAGTTATATCACCAGTTACATTACCAACTACTGCGCCTCTGAATGTTGTAGCAACAAAATCTGTTGATACTGCCCATCTGTCGTTTGACTCGTCCCATAGTAACTGTACATTTGTAGCATCACCACGTTCAATTTCAATACCTGCATTGGCTGTAGGGGAACCTGATGCATTGTTGTTTAGAACGATGATGTTGTCATCAACTGTTAAAGTTTCTGTATTAACAGTAGTTTGTGTACCGTTAATTGTTAAGTTACCATTAACTATAATGTTGTCACTAAATGTTTTAGCACCTGCTACTGTTTGAGTACCGCTTGTTCTAACTACTGTGCTGTCTACATCAATTACACCTGAAGCATAATCAATACCATCACCACCTGTTGAATGTGCTCTAACTTCACTTGCACTTGGGCCTGTGTAAGTAACTACACCAGTTGTACTGTTGTAAGCAAGACTTCCATCTCCGCCTGCGTCAGTTACACTAATTGAAGCTCTTGCTAATGCATCAGTATACTGAGTGATAGTTGTTGCAATAGCACCGTCTGTTACAGTAATACCTGTACCAGCACTAATATGAGCTCTTACTTCTGAAGCACTTGGGCCTGTGTAAGTAATAACACCTGATGTGCTGTTGTATGCTAATGATCCGTCACCACCTGCATCTGTTACACTAATTAATCCTTTTGCATAGCTCTCATCAAGTGATATTTCGTCTGTATCAACAGTAATACCGTTGCCTTCACCAATGTTTAATGTAACTGCACCTGATGTGCCGCCACCTATTAAACCTGATCCTGCGCCTACGCTTTCAATGTCACCTGCGTCATTAGTAAAACTAAATACACCAGTTGAGCTATCGTAACTTAAATCGCCACCTGCACTAAAGTGTGCTCTTGTCTCTGCCGCACTTGGTCCTGTGTAAGTAATTACACCAGTTGAACTATTGTATGCCGCACTACCATCACCACCTGCATCTGTTACACTAATAAGTGCTCTTGCAGTTGAATCTGTAAGCATGTTTTGATAAGTTGTACCATCGTTTGTAAATGCCCATGAACCTTCTGACTCGTCCCATTTTAGGAATACGTCTGCACTTGAGGCTCTGTCTACTTGGAAACCTGTGTCTAATGCACTACCAGTTCCAGCATTTAATAAAATAATTTCATCTGCAATTTCTAATGCACTACCTGAACTTGTTAGTGTACCAGTAATTTCCATATTACCTGAGAATGTTTTGTTACCTGCTAACGTTTGGTTACCAGTTGTTCTCATTACAGTGCTGTCAACAGCAATTGTACCAGTACTGATATCAATACCAGTTCCGCCATTAAAGTGAGCTCTTACTTCACTTGCACTTGGACCTGTGTAAGTAATTACACCATTGTCTAATGCTAATGAACCGTCACCGCCTGCGTCAGTTACACTTAAGAAAGTTAATGCATCTACATAACCTTTGTTTGCCGCATCACCATCTGCTACTGGAGTAGAGATATTGTTAATATGGTTGCTGTCTAAATTAACATTTGAACCAAACTTAACACCACCTGCTGAAGTAATTGATTTGTTTGCTGTTAAAACAACATCTGTTTTCAGTTGGATGTCACCACCTGATGTTAATTCAATATCACCTGTTCCTGTTGAAACAATGCTAATATTTTGGTTGGCGTCTGCACTAAACTGAATAGTACCTGAGTTATCAGATAATACTTGTTGTCCGTTAACATATAAAGATCCCGGACCAACGTATATGTCTCGCCATTGTTTTGTTTCAGAACCTAAGTCGTATGTAATGTCTGCATTAGGTATAATGTGTCCTGAGAACGCACCTCCACCTAAGAAACTTTGTACACCGCTTGTAAAAGTTGCTGAAGAAGTATCAAGTGCAATAGTGGCCGACCCTGCGTCTGCTCCACCACTTAAACCTGAGCCTGCTACAACGGCAGTAATATCACCTGTTGCCGCCGCTACTACTTCTGAATTTTTTGCAAGTCTGTGACCACCTGCTGTTGTACCATCATGTACTATGACGGTATTGTTAGTTGTATCGATTGTAATCTCACCCGCTAATCCGGTAAAACTACCGTGTTGCGTCGAGGTACCTCGTCTTCTTTGAATTGCTGTTGCCATTACTTTCCCCTAAAAGTATTAGTTTACTATAGATATATTTATCTAAATCTAAAATTTTTCACCTTATTAAAACCAGTTCCATCTCATCTGATAAATCTTTGATCTTTATCCAGTTTTTGTTTAAAACCTGTCCTTTAAAAATAGGTATGGTTCCTAAAACACAAACCATTGCCCATCCCTGTCTGTCTTGTCTGCCTTCGTATTCTTGTGCATATTCATATGCAGAATTCACTAAAGGTCTTTTCATCTCGTTACCATCTTCGTCTGTTTCTATAATACATGCATTCTCTGGCAATGCAAATTTAGGATCAAGTCCGTCTTTATAAAAACTTTTCATTGTAGAAGTTTCTGCTTCCATCCATTCTACAATTTCATATGCCTGCTCAGCTCGTTTGCCATGCAAGTCTTGAAAATATTTATTTCGCCAATGATTCCATTTTGTGTTACTGGCTAATGCTGATCTCTCAACTATCACACCAAGTATTGCATCACTGTCATCGTCCGCTACTCTAATTTTTCCTTCCTTTGTAACAGTTACCGTAAATCCGTTCCTGTCTTCGTCTCTGGCATTTCCATCTTCCCATTCAAAAAATTCTGAATACCCTGATGCATTATTAAATAATGTGCCTCCTGCAAAAACATCACCTTGTCCGTTGACTTTAAATGTTTCTGTCTTAAGATCGTTTTCACCAACGTTACTGCTAACACTGATTGCTTTCCAACCTTTGTTTTCTCCTGGATTAGCATCAATTTTTAATACTGATCCTGTGAAATCTTTTGACGGTACTTCTATGTTCATCACATCGCCGTCTGCTTGTTTGTGGTACACACTTAATGTTTCGTTGTTGTTCTTTTTAAACTTGTTAATACCAAGAGAACCATCACTAAACACATTAAACCCTTGACGATTCATTCTACTAACTGCTCTTAGAGAAAAACTTTTATCGTCATCACCATCACTTTCAATCAATACACCTCTGGTAACGCCATCGCCTACACTGGGCAGTATTGCTTCACTGCTGTAGTTTGCACACTTAAAGTGGGCACTACCTCTACCAAAACTTCTTGGAGCTCTGGTACCGGAACCTAATTGTCCGTTTTTACCAATCATTAAGATCGGATCTCCTTCTTTAGCAAACATTAATCCATCTAAGTTTGCTTCTATTGAAAACTGGTGTTCACTGGTAAGTGTAATTTTCTCTCTACGTTGCTCACTTGCAGAATTAATCTTGCCTAATGCAACTTGAAGTTTACCTTCTATCTCACCTGAGAACTTATTCATTTCAGTTACCATATCGGCAACTTGTTCTGTTAATTGTGCTTCTACCTGCTTTGTAATTTTTTCTGTTACTTCGGCAGTGATTTTTTCTATGTCTATTTTATCTACTTTTTGTGCTAACGATAATTCTATATTTTGTTTTGCCTTTGGCATGTGTGTGTCCTATTAAAATATTATGAGCTAATAACTGCTCTGTCTGTGATTCTTCTCCAATCAGTGCCATCGTAAAAAGCCATTGTAGCACCCCCTGTCTCGTTACTTACAAATATCATATCACCTGGATTGATATATGTTAATGCATTTGCTTCAGCAACTGTGTAACTATCATGTGATGTTGGTTGTCTATCATCGACTGTGACTACACCATAATCAACTACAATGTTTGCCGCTTGTGTAATGCTACCATAGTCTTCTACGTGACTAAATGAGCCCATAACATCTAAGTTTGTAACTTGCAAAGTATTTGTACTGTCATCAAATGTAAAATCAGCATCGCCTGATAATACGCCACTCTTATTATATTGTACTTGAGTTGTTGAACCGCCTACGCCGCCTGCATCTGTAAAGGAAAGTGTTCCGCTACCATCTGTTTTAATAACTTGCCCTGCTGTTCCATCTGCTGTAGGCAAATTGTAAGTATTATTAATAGTGATTGAAGAACCATCTACTTTAAATACCTCAGAGCTATTACTTGCATTGTATACTTTAAATATTGGATTGTTGCCGGAGTTGTTATCTACTACTCTGATAACACTGGCTGAGCCGTTGCTGTGTTTTAAATCTAAATAGGCTCCGCTGTATTGTAAACTTGGGTTGGTACCTAATCTTAAATTACCATTTACAAATAATCTTTCATTTGAACTTGTTGAACCGATGGACACGGTGTCATTGGCTGAGTCAACACTTAACGTACCGTTGTCAACTAATAGGGTACTTAAACTTTCTCCTACTGGTTTCCAGCCGCTGTTATATATTTTTAAAGTGCTGTTATCAGAGTCTATCCAAAGGTCGCCAGCAGATAAATCACTGGAGGGTTGTGTGCCTGTAGATATTTTGCTACCACTTGACTTTCCGATCTTAAATTCAGAAGTAGTGGTACCTTTAAAATTACCAAAAATCGCCATATTGTCCTCGGTTAGTTCAATGTCTTAAACATTGTCAGTATCACGCGATACTGTCTTCGCCGTTACAAGTATTTATCACTATTAAATGATTGCTGTGGGATAGGGTAGAATTTTAAACTAAAACTTCAATAATGCCTGGAGCGGCTTCTGTTTTTGTTTCTAAAGCAATTCCAATGATTTGTAGAGAACTTAAAGAATGTGCCATTGCGCCTACCATTGCATGTCCAGGTAGATCACTTGTAATTAATACATCACCTTTGTTTACGTTGCCAACAACTTTACATGGTACTCTACCACGTAATGCTACTGCTACACCTTGTGATTCGGCATTCATTAAATATGCTGGGTCTGTGGAAACAACACCGGCAACTCTATAACTGCCTGGATTGTCTGTTACTGTTACTTCTGCTTCGCCACCTACTATAACAACTGTGCCTGGATCATAACTGGCATCTGCTGTGTACATTTCTGCCAAATCCGCATAACGTGCCGCTGTTGCTGTTGCTGAAATAACACCTGCACTAAAGTTACCACTTCCATCTCTGGCTACAATTTTATTTGCTGTATTGGCTGATGTGGCTTGAACGTCTATATCGTCTGCATTAACAGTTATATAATCACCTGCGCCAACTGTTAAAGTAACTGCACCTGATGTGCCTCCGCCTGTTAAACCGGCACCGGCAGTTACACTTGTGATATCACCAACGTTACTTGTCCAACCACCATAGTTACCAAGGTCGTTATTAAAATCACTTAGTGTAATTTCACCAATTAGTTTTCTTTTTTCTGTGCCATTGTCAAGTAGTATTAGTTCATCTTGTGTACCAACAACTGCCCCTGTCATATCAGTAAGTTCTGATAAGTCTAAAGTAATACTTGGAGTTGTAGTTGCATTACTTACATCTAAACCTGTGCCAACACTTACACTTGTTACTGTGCCTACTGTGTCGGAGTCTGTGAAACTGAATACACCAGTTGAGCTGTTATATGAAATGTCGCCACTTGCACTAAACATACCTCTTACATCTGTTTCTGTTACTTCAATGCTGTTTGCATTTACAGTAATACCAGTACCACCTACAACATTAAGTGTTCTTGTTGTAGTTATATCGCCGCCGCCTGTTAAACCGGCGCCTGCTGTAATGCTTACCGAACTGTGATCAACGTGTTCATTTGCTACAAAGCCACTTAAACTATCATGTACAATTTGACTGTCGTTTGTGCTGATAGCACCTGATAATTGATTAAACGAAATACCAGTTCCTGAACTTAGATCACCCCTGATGTCACTTGCACTTGGACCTGTGTAAGTAATTACACCAGTTGAGCTGTTATAAGCAAGGCTTCCATGACCGCCTGTATCACTAACACTGATTAAACCTCGCACTTCTGCATCTGTTCTTTCAGTTGGAGTAGTGTAACTTATAACACCTGTTGTGCTGTTATATGCTAAGTCACCACTTGCACTAATTGCCGCTCTGGCTCTTGTGTTTGTAAACCATAAATTAATAGGTGAACCGTCTTCGTCTATATCGTCTGTGCTTAAAGTTATTGCACCAGTCTCACCATTAACACTGGTTACTGGAGCAGTTGCGGCTGTAAAACTGATAACACCTGTTGTGCTGTTATAAGAGATATCGCCACTTGCACTAATTAAGCCACGTACTTCAGCATCGGTTCTTTCAGTTGGAGTAGTGTAACTAATAACACCAGTAGTATTGTTGTATGCTAAGTCGCCACCTGCACTTATTAATGTTCTAATATGAGCATCGTCTGTGCCAATGCTATCAGCCGCTACACTTATACCTGTGCCGGCGCCTATATTTAATGTTACAGAACCTGAATTACCGCCGCCAGTTAAACCTGAGCCTGCTTGTACACCTGTAATGTCAGCAGGGTTATCGTTTGAGATAGTAACTGTGTCGCCGGAGTTGGTAACAGTTATATTTGTGCCACCTGTTAATATTAACGAATCTCCGCTTGTGATAGGAGCCGATGCTCCTGCACCCGATTCTGTTTGCACTGTCCAACTTGCATAATTATCTGCTGTGGTTGTTATTGCACCTGTTGTGCTGTTATAACTTACTAATCCACTTGCACTGATTGAACCTCTGATGTAAGACTGGTCTGCATTTAATGTTACTGCACCCGATGTGCCGCCTCCAGTTAAACCTGTTCCTGCTGTGACACTTTCTATGTCACCTACATCGTTGGTAAAACTGAATGTACCTGTTGCACTGTCGTAACTTAAATCACCACTTGCACTAAAGGCACCTCTGATTGCGCCGATGTCGCCGTCAACAGTGATTGTATTGTCTGTTGATGTTATTGAGGTGTATGTTCCTGCATTAATACCTTTAATAGCATGGAATATATCAGTACCAGTTGATCGCTTTCCAACATATATTTCGTGGTCACTTGATCCACTAATACCTGCATTTACATAAGTCTGACTCGAGCTGGCCTGTTCTGCAGAGCCCATTGATGCCGAAGGAGTAATTTGTTTTTTAATACCGTTAACGTAAACCCATGCTTCATTGGCGTCTGTGAATATTGCGCCTGTATCTGTAACGTCTGTGCTTGGTAAAATTAATTTACCTGTGAATGTTTTAGTACCTGCTATACTTTGATCGCCTGTTGTTCTAATAACAGTTGCATCAACATCAATTGTACCACTTGCATAGTCAATGCCATCGCCGCCTACTAAGTGAGCGTCTATTCTTGCTTCTGCTTCAGACTCACTTGGCCCAGTATAAGTTATTACGCCATTGCTATACGATAAACTTCCGTCGCCTCCGCTATCTGTTACACTAATTAATGCTTTTACTTCTGCGTCAAAGTCTGTGATTTGCGTATGCGGTATTGCTATGTTTACATCTGCCGCCGCTTCTAATTGTCCTTTACTGTTTACAGTAAATGTTGGTACTGCTGTGGCACTACCATAACTTGCCGCTGTTACGGCTGTATTTGTAATTCTGATTTGACCTGAGGCACTATCAAAAGTTATCCCTGCACCACCACTAAAGTGTGCTTTTACTTCTGCCGGACTTGGACCTGTGTAACTTATAATACCCGAAGTGCTGTTATAACTAATAGAGCCGTCGCCACTTACATTGTTAGAACTGATGTGAGCTCTTACTTCTGCTGGACTTGGACCTGTGTAAGTGATTACACCTGTGGATGCATCATAACTTAAACTGCCGTCTCCGCCACCATCACTAACACTGACAAGCGATCTTATTTCGCTATTGTCTGCTGTGAAGGCACCTGTACTGCTATTATAATTAATACCACTACTTGCACTGAAGTCAGTGAGTAGTAACATATTATTATCAGATGCACCGTCGTTGCTAAACTGCCATCTGCTTGAACCTGTGTCCCATTTTAAATATGGATCGCTACCGGTTGCTACAACATAAATGTGTGCATCGCCATTACCTACGGCGCCTGATCGCATTGTGATACTTGTATCTTCTACAAGTAAATCTACTTGGGTTTCACTGTTAAATTCACCAGTAACATTTAAGTCGCCTGTGACTGTGAAGCCTGGTACTGATGCACTGCTTAAATCTATATCGCCTGTAAAAATTGTATTTTTACTAATAGTTTGAGTACCGGAAGTATTTGTTCTTACTACCGAAGTGTCAACATCTATGACACCACTTGCTAAGTCGATGCCGTCACCACCGCTAAAGTGGGCTCTAACATTACTTGCTGAATTGTCTATTCTTGCTTGTACTTCTGCTAAACTTGGACCTGTGTAAGTAATAACACCTGTTCCTGAGTTGTATGCTAAACTTCCGTCTCCACCAGCATCTGTTACACTGATATGAGCTCTTGTTTCTGCGGCACTTGTTCCTACAAATGTTATAACACCTGTTGTACTATTGTATGACAATGAGCCATCGTTTCCTGCTGTATCGTCAACACTGATGTGAGCTCTTACTTCACTTGCACTTGGACCGGTATATGTGAATGCACCTGTTGTGCTGTTATATGCTAAACTTCCATCACCGCCTGTGTCATTAACAGCCAATAATGCTCTACCGGCACTGTCAAAGTCTGTGATATGGTTATGAGGTATATTGATTTCTACTTCTGAAATTGCAGTAACTTGACCACGTGAATTGACTTGCGTTCTGGAAACGTGTGTAGCATCTCCGTATGTGCCTGGCGTATCGCCGAGTACATTATCAGTGATACTGATATCACCTGTACTTGAACTATATGTTATTCCTGTGCCACCTGTGAAGTGAGCTCTTGTTTCTGATGCTGTTGGACCTGTGTAATTAAATACACCATTTGCGTAACTTAAATCTCCATCGCCACTGTTAGTGCCAATAGTAAATAATGCTTCTGCGGCTGTTTCAAAGTCTGAAACTTGTGATGATGTAATAACTATTGATGTATTAGATGCTGATGTTAACTGCCCACCTGCATTTACTGTAAAAGTAGGCACTGCTGATGCACTACCATAATTGCCTGCTGTTACTCCTGTAGCACTGAATGTAGTTGCTATGTTTATTGAGTCGCCGGCATTTTGTAAATCGTATGATGTAGAACTAACTGCACCAGATACTTGAACTGAAAAAGGAGAAGATAAGGAATCTGCCGCTGTTGCTGTTCCTGTTAAGTTGGCTTCTACTGTAGGTGCTACTATTGTTTTATCTATGACAAGTTTGTTGGTTGAACTTTGGTATGTTAATACACCGTATCCGGCGCCTGATCTTAACTTTAATGTTGCGTCTGTGGCTACGTCATCTTTGTCGAAGCCATCACTGTTAATAATGAAGGTTTCACCTTCAAACTTTGTTTCGCTGTATGTTACGGTATTGGTATATTGTCTTTGCTCAATATTACCTTCAATGATCAGTCGACCCTGAACTATTAGTTCTTCGTCTGCATTTATATATGTTCTTTTATTTGCCATTTAGTAATCCTACGCCAACAGTTGTCTTACAACTATTTATCATAATGAAACAAAAGATTTTTCAATCAAAAAAAAGCACTCCGAAGAGTGCTTTTAATTTTCTGGTAAGTTTTAAGGCTTACTGGAATGCTACGTTTGACATGCTAATTGCATCAACGTAATCTGCCGCGTTACCCAATGAACTTGCTGTGTTAGTAAGTTCTTTGTAACCATAACGTGTCATGAATGACACTACTGGTTCAAATGTAGCAGGATCCATAACTGGACCTGTGCTCATTAATGGTACGTATGGGCAGTAGAATGCTGGAGCATCAGTTTCGCTTGAACCTTTGTAACCAACAAGTACTTTAGTACCGTCAGCCGCGTAGTTGTCTACGAAGACTTTGATTGTTCCATTTAAAGTACCTACAAACTTAGTGTTTGTTGGTGATTCAAAAGAACCTTCAGTTGTTCTTGCGAACGTTGAAGTTGATGCTGACTGAAGAACAGTTAATGCTTCTGGAGATACTACGATGTAGTTACCAGCGCCACGTCTTGTTCTTGCCGCTATTCTGTTTGCCGCACGGTTGATTTCGATTGCCAATAAAGCATGACGATCACCGACGTATGTAGGAGTATATGCTGAACCTAAAGCGTTGAAGTCTAAAGCCGTACCTGCACCAGCAAGAGTTCTTAGTGAACCGATAATTTCTTGGTCGATTTCAACTACGATTTCTTGTGCTAATGCCTGCATGATTTCTGCTTCGACGTCTACGCCGTGCATTGCTTCTGCATCTTGAGCCGCCTCAAAAGTCCAACGAGCTGAAAGACGTCTTGTCTTTGCTTCAACTGTTTCTTTTAAGATCTGAATGCTCATCTTCTTACCTGCTGTTCCTTCAGCGGCCGCAGTTGCGTCCGGAGAACCAGCGTAAGAATTAGCAAGTTTGAAAGGACTTAAAGCCTCATCACCTGCTGTTGCTCCACCACCAGTTTCCGCATAACGGACTCTTAGTGTGTGAATTTGCCCTACTGGGCCAGTCATAGGCTGAACACCTACTAATTCGTTTGCGATCACGGAAGGCATAACCCTTCTGATCAAAGGTAACATTACCTTGTTTAATGTTGCTACTGAACCTGCACCTGTTGCACCTGTGGTTGCGGCCTCTGACAATTGACGCTTTGCGTTTTCGAGGACCACGTCCATAGTTTTTTGACGTTGACCACTAAGGCCTTCCATCAATGCATCTTTGGTTGCGGACCAGTTGCTTTCAAATAAATTTGCCATTTTTTTGCTCCTGATTATTTTGAAAGTCCGGCTAATTTACGGATCGTTTGTATTTCTACAACATCCGTGCTGTCATTGGCTTCTACTTTCGCAGATGCCTTCTTGTTGCCTGTTTCTTCTGTTCTAACAGACTCTGTTATTGCCTTCTTCACTCTTGGTGTTTCGCCATCTAAAACAGATGGAAGATACTTATCGAATTGCTTCTGTAAGTTCTCTGTCTTAACACTTTCAAGTAAATCTGACATAATCTCTTTCTTCTCTTTACCTAATGGTGACATAAGATTTGTTAAAGTCTCTTTACGAGCATAACGATCTTCTGCTATTCTTAGTTTTGATTCAACAAGTTTATTACCTTCTGATTGCTCTTCAAGTTTTTCACCTGCTTCTCTTAACTTAGTTTCCATTTCGGCTAATGCTTTTTGGACACCTTTAATTTCTTTTGCTTCATTCAAATAACTTACGTTATATTCTGTTGCAAATGCTTCAAAGATTCTACGTCCAAAGTCATTTTCACGTGCTGAAGTGATGTCATCACGGAAAGATTTTACTTCATTAACAAGAACGTTATTAATAACGCCTTCGACTTTATCAGCCGCTTTCTTAATGAAGTCTTTTTTGGCTTCTGCTAATTGCATTTTGCCTTCTCTAACCATTTTAACTTTTTGTTCAACTAATGCTTTCTTGTCTTCGTGGAATTCTTTCAATTCCTCTGCTAACTGATCAGTAACAAAGTTATCTAACTTTCCTACATGTTCAGCAACACGACTACGGTCGGCACGTAATTCTTTAACTTCGTTTGCTACTGCTGTAGTAACAAATTTGTCAAGTAGTTTTGCATGTTCACTAACAGCCTTGCGATATCTGACCTGTTGTTCGGCCAACGCCTTTCTGTCTTCTGCCAATTCTGCAACTTCGGCTTCAACTTTCGTTGTTATGAAGTTGTCCATTGCTTCAACGATTAAACCCTTATCGTGGGCATATCTTTGAGCGAACTCTTCACGTAGTTCTGCCGTTAATGCTTCTTTGGCTTCAGTTAGGCGTGACTCCCAAGTCTCTTGAATAGAAACACGCACTTCTTCCGAAAGCTCTGTTCCCTCAAGTATTTCATTAAATGTCACTGCCATAGTAGTTCTCCTACTTATTTTAAGTTTAATTCTCTAATAAAACCAGTGATTTGATTCATTAGATGTTTTTCTGCACTTATATCGTGTGTTACGGCGGCCGCAGTATTAAATATTACTTCGCCCCCTCTCATGTTAAACAAACTCTCATAAATTGTCTTTGGGTAGGCATCCGGAGCACTTGGTTGTGCCACTATGTCGACAGTAACAATGTCAAAATCAGATACTTTACCTGACTCATTTACATTACCACTACCCCTACTACTTACACCCAGTTTTGCTCCTGCCTTTAAAAGGCTTCTTGCAATGTTACCCATCGGTGTGTCTATGATTTTAAGTTTACCTAAGCCATCGCTACCATCTACAGACATGTCTGTGATAATATGGCTTACTCTATCTAAATTGATTTGTAGTTCTTCTGGATGGTCTAATTCGCCCAACACAGTTTCACCAGTACCCAATCTTGATCTAACACTTTCTACAGCACGTTCAATTTCACTTTTTGGATATACTCTTCCGTTTTGATTTTTAGTATCACCCTGAATGAAAAGTCCTGCCATAAACAAGTCTTTTCCGTCTTCGGATTCTAATAACTTCAGTCCTGCCTGAGCAGGAGCCATATATTCATAAAGTTTTCGTGCCATAATTCCTTATCCTATCAGTTTAAAAAGACTTATGCCTTTTTAGGTTCAACTTTAATGTTGTCTGTAGGTGTGTGATCCTTTGCTGATTCACCTTTATTACCTTCGCCGCCATCTTTGGCTTTGACTGGTGCGCCTGCGCCTGCTACTTTAGTAGACTTAGGTGCTTTTGTAAATGGTGATTCGTTGCTGTCTGCTTCGCCGCCTTTTGGCTCTGCTACAGTATCACTAAATTTTGTTGCTTCTTCAACAACTTCGTCTTCAACTGACTCTTCGATATCATATTCTACAGATTCGAATTCTTCTTCTTCACCGTCCATATCCATTTCCGGTGCTTCCATGTCATCTAATTCTGCATCATCTTCTTTATCGTCGTCTGCTAATAACTTTTCGAATTCAGCTCTTAAATCTTCAAGTTCTGCTTCTAAATCATCGACTTTATCTTCAAGGTCTTCTTCACCTTCGATACCGTCCATTTCTTCTTCGTCATCTTCTTCAAGACCTGACTCGTCTGCTTCGATTTCGTCGTTGTCACGCATGATGTCGTCTTCGAAGTCGTTAGTTTGGTCGATTGTTTCTTCTACTTCTAACTCTTCTGCTGACTCTTCAACAGCCTCTTCTTCAGATTCCTCTGATTCTTCAACTGCTTCTTCTTCTGATTCTTCAGACTCGTCTACTTCAACTTCCTCTGCTTCGTCAAGTACTTTTTCATACTGTGAACGAGCTTTGTCTACTACGTACTCATGTAAAAGCTCTTCTGCTTTTTCATTTTCTTCAGCAAGGAGAAGTTCGAGAATCTGCTCTAATTTATTTGATTCTGACATTAGTGGCCTCCAATTTAATTAAATTAGTACGAAAGGCACATGAGCGTACCTATCTACATATAATACTTATGTAATCGTGTGAAATGTGGGGGTATATGGTGTGATTTTGGTCTATTTCTGTCTAAACTATAGAATTATTTAGTATTTGAGCTCAAATACTAAAAACTGTAGTTTATTATAATGTATCTGATTGTGTAGGCTGGGCATACATAACACGCACAAATTTATCGTGTTCTACGTCTTCGCCTTTTTTCATATCTCTGACTTTTCTTAACTTTTGCAATTCTTCCAGAGTCAACTTTGCCTTTCTTGTATCATCAGGCTTACGTTTTGTAAAGTTATCATCTTCTGGATTGTAAAATTCGTTTAGTCTCATGTCTATATTTATCAAATTGTGTCAGTTGGTGCGCCGCCTGTTGCGACTGGATCTGCAACATCACCTAAGTCTGCTGTAGGATCCATTTCGGTATCTAACTCGCCTAAGTCTGGTTCAGCATCCATGTCAACATCAATGTTTGGTTCTGGTCTAACACCTATGTTGCTTAATCCTGCCTGCGTTTGATCCTGTGCTTTTTCATACTTAGCAAATGCATTTTCTTGGCGCCACATTTCTTCATTTTCTTTGATTTCATCTTCAGTAAGACCGAGATACTTTTTAAGTTTAAACTGGTTGCTCATGTACGGTATTGCTTGTACCTGTGCAAATAGATTAGCCTTTTGTGCTTCTAACTCAATTTCTCTATAACTGCTAAAGTTCATAGGCTTATTAAATTGAATATAGAAAGATGATGAATCAATTTCTATCCCTCTGTGTTTGAGGAACATTTTAAATTCTCTGTCTAAATCTTCTTGTATTTGTTTCTGTAAACGCTCTACATACTTTGCAAATCTATATTCTTGGATGTATGCTACGCCAACTTTTCCGTCATTAAACGTCGCGGAACCGTCTTCTGGTCCTGTCGGTAAGTAAGAACTTGGTATACGTAAACCACGTAAAAGTTTGTTGTTAAAGTACCTTAAATCATCTATCTGTCCAAGGTTTTCACCACCCGGTAATGTATCAACTTTACTACCACGACCATCTGCCGTTTGAGCAAAGAAGTAATCTTCTAACATACTCATTGGATTATAAGCACTGTCGGCTACACTGCCGCCTTCTTTGTTTTTACCTGGTACACGTTTTTGTTGTACTTCGTATTTGACTTGTTCAATATACTGTCTTGCTTTATGAGGAGGCATGTTACCCACGTCAATAAAGAACACACGTCTTTCTGGTGCTCTATGCACTCTGTATATGATAATAGAATCTTCTAATAATTCTTTTTGCTTGAATATTTTAAATATCGGCTCTAATATGCTGATACCAAAAGGCCAGTTGTTGTCCATGCCTTCTGTTAAACTGATGTGTACCACGTGTTCTGCCGGTACAGGTATACCCTGATCAACACCGTCCATTGCACCTGTTAAGTAACTGCCGCCACTGTCAGAATTTGTAGGACTCATAATGCCTGTTATGCCTTGCCCACTACCAAATGGTCTGGCATGCATTGCCGCTACATCTGTTGCAATTTTTTCTTGGAAAATTGGATTTAAGTTTTTGATAAAGTAAGTTTCAATTTTCTTACCTTCTGTTTCATTTACAATAACTTTTTCAATGTTTGCTGGATCAACCCAAAACAGTTCATATGTTTCCGGGTCTCTTAAAAATACTTGATCTCCGTACTTGATACTGTTACGGAAAATTCTAAATGCTCTTTTATATAAATTATTATGGTTACACCATTGTGTTAATGTTTTTTGTACAATTTTGTTTTCAGTGTCACTTGGATCTTCTGTCCAATCTACTGCAAATGGTAATCCTGTTGATTCATCTTCTTGTGTGCCAAACTCTGCAATCGTGTCTAAGGCCGCATTAATCTCTGTGTCGCCATCCATGTTATCGTATTGCATATAACGTATTAAGCGATTAGGTGATCCTGCGTACACTTCTGGTAACCAACTGGATAATTGATTAGCACCAAACCCATGACCATCACCGCCTGGTGTTGATTGGACATTTAATGGCAAGCCACTATTGTCAACGGGTGTAAAATGTTTTCTCCAACTCATACAAGTTCCATAATTTTATATATTGTAGCAGTATTTATCAGAAAAGTCAAGTATTTTTAGATGTTCTTGATTTGCTCGATTAGTTCACCGTTTTGTCTTGCCGATGTTAACTCTTTTCTTTGCTCATGATTTACAAGTTGTGTTAACAACTCTTCAACTTTGCTTTCTTTACCTGGAGCACCTTCAGTTGCACTTGCCATAGGAGGCTTTTTAGCATTGAGGTCTTGAGATGCAGGTGATGGTTGTACAGTGTCAGCACTGCCAAAGCCCATTTTTTCTGCTGTTGCATTATTTAATAAAGTAGACTCTTGTGGTGCTACTGGAATTAATTTTGTTAATTTGTCTGTGTCGACTTTTGCTAAACGCTCGTATGCTTCGCTTAGTGAATTTACCTGTGCTATAGTGGTTTTAATTGCTGTATCTGAAATGCCTTCATTCATTGTGCCATTAAAACTGGTCATTGCATCACTGAATAACAATAATGCTGATGCATTTTTACTAACACCTTCTGCATTTAGATCTTCTTCACCAAACTTTTTAACTTTTTCTAAAGGACTGTCGCCGCCGAATGCCCAATTAACAAAACTGCCGATGCCTTCCATTAATCCACCTGCGCCTGCTACAGCCTGGCCTCCGCCATATGCCGCCATTGCCGCACCAAAGGCTACCATTGCTTCTGCGTTTGATGTGATTTTTGCAACATCGCCTATGTCTGCGTCAGCAAATTCTTTTAATTTTTCTAAAGGACTCTTGCCTGGTAATAGATCTAATAATCCAGCAATGGTTCCGCCCACAGCACCTACTGCCGCTCCTGCGCCAAATGCCGCTAAGCCGCCGCCAAGTGCCGCCATGCCCCCGGCAACTTTTGCTAAGTTCATGCCGTCGATGCCTTCAAACGATTTTAATCCTTCTGCTAATATAGGCAGTGATTTTCCTAATATGACTGATGCCGCTCCAATACCAAGTGATGCCGCCGCAACTGCCGCCGCAAAAAATGCCGCACCTGCAACTGCCGCCGGAGTAAATGCTGTAAAGAAACCAGCAATTATGCCGCCTAATCCTTTGCCTATGCCTTTGCCAACATTGGCAATACTTTTACCAAGTCCTTTACCGTTGTCACTGCCTATACCTGAAGGACCTTTTGCTGTGGCGCCGCCGAATAGTTTATCTTTTAAAACACCTATGCCTTTTCCTATGCCTTTTTTAATTACCATACCACCAACAATTAATCCGCCAATCTTTAACCAGTTAATACGTTCAAAGGCTGTTTTTGCGCCATCGTTGTGTGCATCTTTAATGGCTGTCTCTAATTGTTCAGTTTTAACCTCGTCTACGCTGATACCTTTTTCTTTAGCAACGTCTTGTTTAATTTCTTCTTTGCGTTCTGCAGAATTTGCAAGTAACTTTTCAAGTTCTTCTTGTTCCGGGCCAGCAGGCAGAGTCATAAGTTCATTCTCAACACTTACTCGTTGTTTATCAGTAAGTGCAACTGCTTCTCCATTACGTTCCATCACAATACCCGACTTGCTGGTTTTTTCCTCGTTACCAGTGAAGTCATATATCCAGGATGCTAACGTTTTAAGTGCAGTGCCTATCATGCCTACGATACCAGTAAATATTTTAAATCCTTCTTTGGTATCTTTCCAAAATTGTTTAAAATCAAAAGTTCTAATAAAGTTAGCAATTTTTTCACCTGCACTTTTTATCATTGGAGATAATTTATTTCTTAGTACTTGAGCAAAGTCTTTTACTTCAACACCGCTGATTGTAACAGGACCTAACATTTCAACGAATGCTAATCTAATCTCATCCATTGCATCATGGAACACACTCATTATCCCTGGAGTTTTAACCAATTGTTTTTGTTGCTCTTCTGTTAAATGGGTCATGTCCTTTATGGCATCACCGGCTTTTACATTTTTTAATCCAAGTTTTTCAATTTGTTCAGCAGTATATCCAATTGTATTATTTTGTGCATTAAGTAACACATTATTTTTGCCACGTTTTATACCTTCATTTGTAAATGCGTCTGCTAAATGCGCCATAGGTAAACCCAGTGCGCCATTAATAGAAGTGCTGATGCCTTCCACTGAGCCTGCTAATATGGCTTTGGCATTGTCAAACGCCGAGGCCGCTTTGGCCATTGTGTTAATCTGGGTTGCTAACGGTACATCAACGGAGTCTGCTAATTTTTGTGCGGCCCTCAATAGGTCTGGTTGCATTGATGCAATCATTTCCACCATTGGATTTGTTTGCCCTAATGTTGCCAACATGCTCTGGAATCTTAGAGCACCTTTGCCGCCATCTGCGGCCATTTCATCACCTAATTTAAGAAATTGTTTTGATAATTTTTGTTGTTCTTTTGCGGCACCTTCAGTGTCGCCTGCTTTTAACATTTTGTTAATGTTAAGCAAGGAACCTTCAATCTCTCTACCAGCACTTGTGCCTGTGGCCATTAAGGCTTCCCTCATTGCTTGGGCGCCTTCGCTCTGGAATGCATTCACATCAAACATTGCCATACCCATTTGGTCTATGACTTCTTGACTAACGCCAACTGCTTTTAAATTAGACATAGAACTTGCAGTTGCTACCCTGAATGCTTCTGCGGCTTCAGGTCCTAATGTTGCCGTTGCTCTTATAAATGCTAATTTTACTGTGGCTTGATCGGCTAAAGTTTTTTCACTTGCACCACGTATGTCATCTATGCTTTTACCTAACAATTGAGTTTGTAAAAATTGTTCTTTGTACAGTTTTTTTGTACGTTTAGCAGTTTCGATAGCATCAATCTTTCCTAAAATACCCAATTGCTGTCTTGTCTGTAATTCTTCTGCTAACAATGAAGACGCTTCATGCATTGTCATACCAAATTCACTACCAAATCCAGTTGCTTTAGCAAATTCACGTTGAGCCTGTACAAATGCAGGCTTACCCACTGTTTGTATAACACCACTGTATTCAGCCATAATGCCCGCGGCCTGCTTAGTGGTCATGCCTAATTGATTTAACCCTGCTATAGCATTTGCTGATTCGTTAAGAGTGGTATCAAAACCTACACCAGTTAACGATAAGTCGCCTAATACCTTACCTAACCCATAAGAACCCGATATTACTGAAGCAAAACCACCTACTAAGGTGCCTATAATTGTGCCTGATACGTATGTGAGAGTTTTTGCAAACCTGCCTAACGAGTCTGTGGCCTCATCTGCAATGCCGCCTTTACCGCCTTTACCGCCTTTTTTGTTCTTTTTATCCGTATTTTTCGCTATGTCGTTTAAAGCCTTGCCTGCTTTATCTCTGTCTTTATTGGCTTCTTTTGAGTCTTTTTTATCGTTTTTATTACCATCGACAATGTGTCTAACTAATTTTTCTAATGCTTTTTTACTGTCTTCGTTGTAATTTTTGTTAGAATCTGCGGCGGCTAATAACTTTAATTGCGTTTCTTCTAACGCCCATGCTGGCATATCAACGGGAATAGTTATGCCGTCTGGTCCAGGTAAATTAATTGTTATTTTTTCTGCCATAGTTCAAAAACTCATTAAGTACCATTTTTATGGTGATAAATAGATATCATAAGCACTGATACATTTATACTTATTGTAGTATTTATCAATGTCTTAAACAGGAGTTTTAATTATGTCAAATAACCAAAATCCACTTCAGGGCTATTTTAGAAGTCCTAAGTTGTACACCAAGATACCATCGCAAGGTTTATTTTATATTGATGATGACGTCGTTGACATGCCAGAAAATGGAGAATTAGCAATATTCCCAATGACTGCCAAAGACGAAATGATCATGAAAAATCCAGATGCGTTGCTTAACGGTGAATCAGTGGCCCAGGTGATAAAAAGTTGTGTACCAGCAGTCAACAAGGCAAGGAGTCTCATCAGCAACGATGTAGATGCACTGCTTATTGCTATACAAGGTGCTACTTACGGTGACGAAGTTAACATATCCGGTACATGTCCAGAATGTGAGGAACCAATTGAAAGTGTTGCCAGTATTGAAATGGCATTAGACACAATGAGCATTGTGGAAGAATCATATATACACAAAACAGCAGAAGGTTTAGAACTTGAAATAAGACCATTCACATACGAAAGTTCAGTAAAAGCCGGAATTGCAAATTTCCAAACATCAAGAAGTTTACAAAGCATTCAAGAAATTGAAGACGAAGTAGAACAACTTAGACAATTTAACACAAACTTTATGCAAGTTGCCGCACTTAACTTTGAACTCATTGTTGACAGTGTAGCAAGTGTCAGAGGCAAAGATGCCGAGGGTGAAGAGTTCCTCGTAACTGATAGAAACAATATCAGAGAGTTCCTTGAAAATTCTGAAAGCAGTATTGGTAAGGCAGTTGAGGCTAAAATTGCAGACGTAAACAAAGTTGGTGTTAACAAAGAAGTTCAATTAGAATGCGAAAAATGTGAGGTCCAATTTACAAAAGAAATTGGCTTTGACCCTGTAAATTTTTTCACGGCTTCCTAAGTCGATCTGAACCCCAAGAGATTCTCAACCTCATAAACAAACTTAGAAAAGAAGCCGATCAATTAGAAAAGAGTATAATTGAGATAGCCGTGTATTCCAATGGAAGTATATCATGGCAAGATGCTTATATGATGAGTGCAAATGAAAGAGTTGTGGCTACAAAAATAATAAACAAGTACAACAAAGCAAAAGCAGGAAAACCAGAATCAGAAGAACTATAATTCCTGTTAGAAGATCAAAAAAATTTATTCCCTTCAAGTTAAAAATATCCTATAAAGTTTAACCTCAAGTAAATAGGCCTCTTAGGCCTTTCCAAACCTCATTCTCTCGTTTCGTTTCACTCAACTCAATCATTCGTTTGAAACACTTTAGAAGAAAGAACATATTAACACAATGATATGATTTTGTTTTGAAGAAACAAAATTGGTATCTCATGTAGATTGTAGAGGTCAGACGGAACCTATTACGGTTCCTTAAAAAAATACCTCATGTGAGTTGTACATCAGCCGAGATCGGAAGTAGGTGTTTTACTGCTACACAATGGGCTCTGACCTTTCCCAACCTACGTCGACATCTAATGTGCAATATATGTAACATTAAGGACGCATACAGCGGTTAATGTGCAATATATGTAACATTATACCTGTACTCTCGTTCCTAAGTGTACAGTTTTTATGTGTAATATGCAGTTGTTTGATTGACAGCATTCAATCGGCACCAATACTTAACACCAGTGGGTGTGTCTCAGTGTGTACGTGTCTGATTACATTTTCATCAGTTTTTCCACAGCAGAATTAATAACCGGCCTGCTAACCTTGTGTGCTGTTTATGTTTGTGAAAGACTTTGTGTCTGGTGAGTTTGACTTGGTGTCTGTTAGTTTGACTTTGTGTCTGTTTATGCCTTGTTCGTTATATAATTATATCTTATCAAGTGCTTCACGCAAGATTTTCGAACCGCCTACTCTAACATTAATAATTCCGTTATAGTAATCGTCTGTGAGCAATACATTTCTGTCAAACTGCTCTTTTGCTTCGAGGTAACTTGCAACACCTCTGCTCGGACAAATGTGTAAAATTTGTCTGGTAAATTTATCTTCACCTAATTCTAACACATCTGCTTGTAGATTATCTGAACTACCCCAATAAGTTTGCCAGTCACTTTCTTTAGTGCCACGACGTTTGTTCTTTTTTCCTTTTAAGGGTGGTTTGGTTGTTTTGAATTTGGCAAGTTTTTTACCTACATACATCCTGCCATTGATTTTATTAGTGATTAGATATACAAATGCCTCACAGCCTTCTGGTAATACGGTTAGTACTTTGTTGTTATATGTCCAATCACTCATGTGTGATATTTAGTTAACGTATTCTGTATCAGTATTATAACTGGTAAATCCGCCCTCTTTAATAACTGTTAGCACATTGTTCACACGACCTACAAGTTCTTCTTTGTGTGAAATTAGGAAAATGTTTTTGCCTTGTTCTCTGTGCATTTTCTTTAACACCGCAAGTGCATTTTCTACACCTGTTGTGTCCATACCTGAATCAATAAGTTCGTCAATGCACAATAAGTTCATTGGGTGATTGAGACTTTCATATATGTCTCTGAAACTCCAACTAAGTCCAAGTATAAGTCTGTTACGCTCACCTCTGCTTAAATTATCAAAGTCAAGGTCTCTGCCGTACTCTGTGATTTCAACACTGAGATCACTACTAAACTTAACTTCGTGTGGTAAGCCTAATTTATCTAAGTAGTATGCAAGTCTGTGATTGAGATATGCAATGTTCTGGTCAATGATTCTTTTACGAATAAAACTATCTTTGCTGGTCAGCAACTTGTACAAGAACTCTTGATGCTCTTTGAGATATGTTAATTCGTTCATCTCTTCAAAATTAATTTCTTCGAGTCCTGTTTCTTTTAATGAGTCAATTTGATCATCGTATGGATTTATATCGTTTATTTTCTCATCGAGATTTGTTTTTAATGTATCGAGATTGTGTTTGTGGG